>ERZ1090880.404-NODE-404-length-23845-cov-9.798823_pt1 | contig 23845 bp, 20 predicted proteins | sample MGYA00478471_ERZ1090880 | MGnify/ENA primary metagenome ERZ1090880 (study PRJEB33644, sample SAMEA5815734) | chicken gut metagenome | biome: Chicken; feature: Gastrointestinal Tract; material: Caecum | place: Ireland | collected 2019-01-01 | study: A study of the... | reverse complement strand
GTTTTGTTCTGCTGATTATGTTATCTACTGCATAATTGACATATTCCTGATATTTTTCAACCGTTTCAACTGATTTTAAGAAATCATTAAAAGATTTAAATCTATCCTCTTTTACTTTAGCGCCGACTCCGTCTAAAAAGCTCTCCTCATATGTTGTTAATTCCTCAAACCATTTTGTATATCTGTGAAAAAACAATTCCGGAATATCCATATATCCATTATTTTGATTGCCTTTCTCTATATTACCTCCCGGCCACATGGGAATCAAATTTCCCACTTCAAAATAAACAGGAACAAAGGTTCTTTCTATAAATTGGTTCAATTCTTTTACTTTAATTTCATTAACCCTCTTATCCTGCAATTCGAATAGAAATTGTTTTGAGCATAAGCACTGATATTTGCCTTTCTCATTCAAAACTCTTAATTTGTTTGCGTCCATTTTAAAAATATCCGGCCTGTCCGTTTTATCTGCGTCTGTCTTAAAAATGTCCGACTCGTTCGGTTGATTATATGTCCAGATACCAATAGCATATATTCCCAAAAAAGAATACAGTACATCCGTTTGATTTTTTTCGTTACACTTCCTGGTGTATTCTTTATTCTTAATGAATTCCTCTACTGACAACGGCCAATTCTTATCTGTACATGTCTTTTTATTTGAGATTTTCCATTCCAAAAGTTCCTTCACTGTTTTAGGTATGTCATAATTGATCATTTATAGTTCCTCCGCTGCTAACCTTTCTAAATACTCCTTGTCCTCTGCCCGCTCCGCTTTCTGCTGACCATACGGTACAGCCGGGACAGATTTTTTGCATACTGGGTCATAAGGTAAGAAAGCTCAGAGTCGTTATCCACCCATCGCTGATAATGCATTTCTTTAATCTTTTTTACATGCCTTTCCTGACGCATATGGAGCATCTGCTGAATCAGATTCAGCACATAGTCTGTATAAGATATATAGTTTCCCAGAATTCCTTCCTGCAAAACTCCTCTCCGGTCAATGTTTACCAGAAAGATGATCTGCTCCATTTCTGCCATCATCTTCCAGGTAATGTCCAGAACCTTCCGATAGTATCCGCTTTCAGCCAAAGTGAGCTTTCCAAGATACTCCAGTACCTGCTCATGGAGCATATGATACTGTATCTGGGCATCGCAGATAATCCCATAATCCAGCTTTCCGGTAAGGGACCTTTCCAGAATCCTCAGGTATACATGCTGCATATGAAAGATACGCTGGAAACTGTAGCGGAACTGCTGTCCCATACTGGTGGGAAAGAAAAATTTGTTTACTATCAGGACCAGAAGCACTGCAGCGGCTACGTAAACCATACGAAGCCAAATGGCAAGACTTTCTTCCATGGCCAGAGTAGTCATAGACAGGGCAAAACAGGTAACAAAAGCCGCATGGACTCTTGACCCGGGGGTGGCAGTGTACATACAGACCACCATAATGGCGGCCAGTAAGAAATGTCCTCCTGTTCCGGGAAAATAAGGCAGGAGCAGAGAAATGACCACGCAGCCGGCTGCTGTGCCTATAAAACGTGTTTTCATCCGATATTTGCTGTCTTCATACATGGGGCGCAGAAGAAGAAATGCGTTAAGGGGGAGCCAGTAGCCATGGTCTGCCTGGCTGAGTATGGTATAGGCAAAACTTACAAGAAGGACCACACTCATCCGCAGAGCAAATCTTGTCTCAAAAGAATCCAGACGGACAATATTTTTCATCTTGCCCAGGGGCTTCTGACTGTCCGGCACATTCCACTGTTTTATATCTTCCTCCCGGTCTTCAAACTGCCGCAGTATGATCAGCAGCGGCCTGATCAGATTCTGGAGAGAACTGTAAAACTCTCCCTCTTCTTCTTTAATCTGGGAGAGTAGTTTCCTTCCGGAAGAAAGGAGTATCTCCCGGGTTTCTTCTTCCCAGAAACGTGCATTTCCCACAGTTTCCAGATAGTCTCCTGCCCGCCAGACATATTTTCTCAGCCTTTCGTTTTCCAGATCCTGTTTCTGATATCTGCTCTGGATAAAATACAGAGCCCTTTGAAACAGCAGGGCAAACATATAGGAAAACTTTCCTTCCCTGGTGGAAATTTCTCTGTTTTCTCTTTTTTGATTCGCTTCCCTGTACAGCTTCTGCTCCAGACTGTGCAGCTCTTCCATTGCTTCTTTCGCTTCACTCTCTTCATATGCGGACTTTCCGCCTGTCTCCCCTTCCTCGGCCTGGCTTTTCAGCCAGCCTCCTATGAGGAGAAGTCCTTTCTGCTGATTCTCATATCCCGGAGTCCTGGGAATACGCGCCTGAAAGGCCAGGACCAGGATCACAAACATACACAGACCACAGGCCATGGCTGTTATCTGTACCAGAAAACCGGAAAAATCCACAGGCATAAGCTGCAGAAAAGTAAAAGTCATTAAACCGGAAAAATAGCCCATCTGATTAAACTGTGAGGATTTCAAAAAAATAAGAGCAAAGGGAACCGTCAGGTTCAGAATCATTGCAAGAGGAAAGTTTAAAGTAGCTACATAGGCCAGCAGGGTCAGAAAAAGCTGCAGGACGGAAATTCCCAGCAGACTTTTCAGAGAATTCCGTTTTTTATAATTTACCTGAAAAAGAACTGTGACCAGGGATACGATCATTACATACTGCGAACCGAAGATATTCAGAACTCCGAAAAAAAGGAAGAGAAAGAAGCAGATAACCGGAAATGCGGCTAGAAACTTTTTCCATACCAGCCGAAGCTGCTCATGAATCTTTTCACCTGCTTCTTCTATCATTCTTTTTTCTCCACCCCATTTTTCTCACAGATGTCTTTCAGACAGCATTTCTCGCAAAAAGGAGCTGTCCTTGCGGTACAGACATCTCTTCCGTGATAAACCAGACGATGGCAGAAATCGCTGCCTTCTTCCGGGGGAATGATCTTCCAGAGCGCCATTTCCACTTTCTTCGGCTCCTTGATCCCATCTACCAGTCCGATTCGATTTACCAGACGGATACAGTGGGTATCTGTTACGATAGCCGGCTTTCCGAATACGTCTCCCATGATCAGGTTTGCGCTTTTCCGTCCCACCCCCGGCAGTTTCAGCAATGCGTCAAAATCTTCAGGTACTTTTCCCTGATACTGATCCCGAAGTATCTTCATGCAGGCGCTGATATCTCTGGCCTTGCTTTTTCCAAGGCCGCAGGGCCGGACGATCTCCTCTATTGCTTCCACCGGCGCCTCTGCCAGAGCTTCCACATCCGGATATTTTGCATAGAGATCCTCTACTACCACATTGACCCTGGCATCGGTACACTGGGCAGCCAGACGGACGCTTACCAGCAGCTTCCATGCCTGGTCATAATCCAGGGTACACTGGGCAAGGGGATATTCTTTCTTTAAACGTTCAATTACCTCCAGGGCAAGTTCTTCTTTTGTCATTTTATGTGCATCCTTCCATTGTAAAATTCATCTGCTTCAAGTATACGAAAAAAACCATGATTTCGCAACCTGAACAATTCCCATATCCCCAAGGCCTGGCTGTTCAGTGGCTCTCCTGCCAGAAATGGGAGGTTAATCTATCATTCTATGGAACAAATACCAGGCGCTGATATAATAACTTCCCAGAAGCACCGCTACCAGAAGGATTACGGCGCCAAACTGCCCCATCAGGCTTCCCATTCCTACATAGGCAGTGATTTCCGCCTGATATACCTGAGTAATAAAAAGCATAAAAATCCCTGTACAGAAAACGGCGGCTCCCACAGGAAGGCCGAACCAGAATCCAAGCTGCCGCCTTACCAGCCGGTTTATGTGAGAAGATTCCACTCCCATATTCCGCAGTACCTGGAAACGGTAGGCGTAATCTCCAGCCTCTGTAAGCTGCTGAAGGGCCAGAATGGTCAGACAGATGACCAGCAGTACCAAAGCCCCATAGGTCATACAACATTGAAAGACAAAACGTTCGGTAATGGACTGGTTTATCTGGAGAGTGGCAATCCGTATATCATAAATTTCCGACTGAGGATAGGTCCTGGAAAACAGTTCCTGAAGCTCCAGGGCTTTTTCGTAGGGAAGTGGCTCTGCTGTATTGATATAGCTGTTTACCAGAACAGGAGTAAGACCTTCACAGACTGTATCCGGCAGGATATAAAGGCAGTCTGTATAGTCATTATAGAGATATTCTCCCAATTCCGCTTCATATGCTCCTCCCTTTGCCAGAGTCAGCGTTCCCTGATCCGTCTCCAGGTTTTGATGTTCTGCGGCAAAGGCTTTTCTTTTTTCCCCTTGGGCCACACTTTGCCACTGAAGGGCAAATTCTCTGTCATTTAATGAGATTGCCTCTTCTCCTGCCATCTGCCTAAGCCGGTTATAGTCTGAGAGGGAAATCCCCACAACAGGAAATTCATATTTATTGCGCTGGTAGAAGTCTTCCTTTTGAGGAAGATAGAGATAAAAAGTACAGATTCCTGCTATCCCTATGTTTTTTTCTTTCAGATATTTTTCTGCAAAAGCATAGGCATCCTTTCGGACCCCTTTCTGTGTCTCATCCAGCTCCATATTCCGGTAGTCTGAAAACATCTGAACCGAAAAAACAGATCTGGATTCCAGATAGCCCCTGGCCCATCCTATGAGAAAAGGAATCATCAAAAAGAGACACATGGAAAAGGTCAGTGTCATGGCGATCAGGGCCATGGTCTTGGAAGAAGTGTTCAGTTTGGAAAGGATCTGTCCAAAGAAAAAAAGGTTCTCTTCTTTATAGCGAAGGGAAGGCCGGCTGGCTTTCATCTTTTCCAGAAGAGTTCCTGCAAGATAAAAGAAAAACCACAGGGCAAAGGCAATATCCAGCACCAGAAACAGCAGGTAACTGTTCATGGTCCCGCTGTCAAGAGGCAGATAGTAAATCCGCCCCATAACCGGGACACTGGCCGCGAATCCCAGAAGGAAAAGAGTTCCTGTCAGAAAAAATCCAATAAGGCCAGGGGCCGGTTTTCCTTTCTTTCTGCTCAGCCAGAACAGACTTCCCAGAAGGAGGACTCCAGGCGCCAGTATATTTCCCCAGTACATGATCTTTACCGGCACTGGAAGGCGGGAATCCATATACAGATACATCTTATCAATTCCTGTAACCAGCATGATCAGGGCGCAAAGAAGAAACATCGCTGCAGCTCCTCGGATTTTTGGACTCTCTGCCAGTTTTTCCTCGTTTTTCCTTTCTCCGTAAAGCATATCAATGACCTTCAGCCGGCGGATACTGCGGACATTAAAAATACCTACCAAAATAAAACAGACGCAGAAAAAAAGAATGGTCAGTCCTGCAATGTCAGGATAAAAACTCCAGGAAAAGGAAAAAGGTTCTCCATAGGCATGAAGAAGCATGGCCGTGATAAACTGGGACACAAGACCTCCCAAAAGAATTCCGGCTCCCAGGGCCAGCAGGCCCATAAGAAAAGTCTCTCCGAAAAACAGCCAGGCTATGGTACTTCTCTCCATGCCCATAACCGCCTGAAGTCCGAACTGTTTCTGCCGGCGAAGGAGCATGAAGCGATTTACATAGCGGATCAGAAATATCAGGATACAGGCCAGAAGACAGATTGCTGTCTTCATGGCATTTCCCAGGATGTCTGTATTGTATTGGGTTCCCAGATCCGGCTGATACCAGATGCTGGAAACAGAAAGGAAGCCGTAAAACAGGCCGGTGCAGATTGTCAGGGTCACCAGATATAAAAGATAATCTTTCACTGATTTTCCTGCATTTTTAAAAAGAAGTTTTCTATACATCCTTCTGCCCTCCTCCCATCATGGTGAGAACATCCAGGATCTTCTGAAAAAAGCTGCCTCTGGATGCAGTTCCTTTCCGGATTTCTGTGAAGATTTTTCCATCTCTTAAAAAAAGGATGCGCTGTGCATAGCTTGCAGAAAAAACATCGTGGGTTACCATCAGGATCGTGGCATTCATATCCAGATGGATGCTCTCCATGGTAGCCAAGAGCATTTGAGCAGAATGACTGTCCAAAGCTCCTGTAGGTTCATCTGCCAAAAGAAGCCGGGGATGATTTACCAGGGCCCTTGCACAGGCACATCTCTGTTTCTGTCCTCCGGATATTTCATAGGGATACTTCTCCAGGATATCCAGGATATCCAGACATTGAGCAATTTCATGGATTTTTTCTTCTACAAGAGAAACCGGGGTCTGATTGATGGTAAGCGCCATGGCAATGTTTTCCGATACTGTCAGAGTATCCAGCAGGTTAAAATCCTGGAAAACAAATCCCAGATTTTTCCTGCGAAAAGAGGCAATTTCTTTTTCTCTCAGTCCGGTTATATCCTTTCCATCCAGATATATGTGCCCGGCGCTTACATGGTCGATAGTAGAAATGCAGTTTAAAAGTGTGGTTTTTCCTCATTCTGTCAACACTTCCCTAAAAAAAATTTTTAAATTTTTTGCCTCTTCTATCAAGTTGTGGATGGCAGAAAAGAGCTGTGACTCTATCGGTTCAGTCGATACTTTTGGTAATTTAGATATTACTTGTTGGAGAGATTCTAGTCAACTCCGCTCGGCAACTAATTTGCTATCCTGCAGCGATTATTTATTTCGAAAAATCCTGCAATCCATCCTTCGTAAAATCGGTATATGTTTTGAATAAATTTAGCCTATATGTTCTTTCCAGAGATCTTATCAGAAAAAAGATTTTTATTATTATTCACCTTTTCATTTCTACAAAATATATCTTCTTTTACTCTATTCTTCTGATATAGAAGAGCGTCTGACAACCGGATAAAGATACTCAAGCGGTCTCCAATAAATAATCTCTAAATTACCAAAAGTATCGACTGAACCGATAGAGTCCCAGCTCTTTTCCGCTATCTGCTACTCTTCCTGCCGGATTTTACAGATTGTAAATACTATTACTATCTGTGAATTTATCCTCTAAGGTCTACACCCTATATTTTTAGGTTTTCGTATCCTTATTCACCTCCCTGTTTTAGCCTTAAATTACTCTGTCTCAGAATGTCCATGTAAAGAGCAATCCCCCTTGGATCTAGCTGTACCGTAACAAATTTCTGTATTTCACCACGCAGTCTTTGCCTGTCCAGTTCCAATCTATTTTCTGTGTATTCCACAATCCTTTTCGCAATATCTTTCTTTTGAAACTCTTCTAATATCAGTAGCGGAACTGTTATTTCACATCCCATCGCATCATAGGGGAACTTATGTTTTAATTGTTGGAGAAGATAAAGATAATATTTTACAACACAGATTGCTTCTTTATTTCGGTCATAGATGTACCGCTGTTGCTGAATCATTTTTTCATATTGCCTTTTAGAATACTCGATTTCTCCCTGAATCCGGTCCGCCTCTTCCGAAAAATAACCCTTTTCATTAACCAAATAGCATAATTCCTCTACTGATTTCTGTTCAATATACAACATTTGTGCTCCTCCTGTTTTCTATATTTACGAAGAAGGAGATGATGCACCTTCTTATCATCTCCTCCTCTTTTGTAAATTCATGTTATTACTTTTTAAATGGATTTCATCTTGCCAGACTCTTTACAGTAATCCAGTAACTCATCTTTAAAGTTCCAGACAACTTCTATATGTTCAGGGTCATAAAAATATATAGTCTCTATCAATTCATCAACAATTTGTCTGGATAATTCGCTTATCTCTGAATACTTGGCAATCCCTTTCAAGTGAGAGTTTCGATCCTTTCTCACTTTTTCTTCTAGGAGTATCTTTTCTGCTTCATCTACTTTTTCCTGAAATCCAACCGCCTTTTGGTTTGCGCTTTCTTTGCGTAATAAATAGTCTTCCCGCTCCAGTTCCCCAGCCACATATTTTTCATACAGTTCCATCTTTTCCGTTTTGCATCTCTCGATTTTTCTCTCCATCAAAGCTTTCCGCTTCTTTGTCTTAGAACTGTCCAATGTCTGGTTTATCAACTTTTCCGCTTTTATGGATTTTTCTGCAAAAACCGCTCGTTCTCTGATTAATGCAAGTACGATTTCTTCAATCTGTGCAATATTATATCCTCTTACATAACACCCCATCGAAGTATCTGTTCTAACAGAGGTACAGTAAAATTTTATATTTTTATATGGTCCATCAAATCGGATTCGTACCTTTCTTCGGCAGTGCCCACATTTTATCTTTCCATGCAGAATCGGCTTTATGGTTTCTCTGTTCTTTGTCGTAGTAGTTTTGCTTTTTCTTTGCTGAAAAAGCTTCATTACTGTCTCAAAATCTTCTTGAGAAATGATTGCTTCATGGGTGCCCGGAACACAGATCCACTTTTCACGTGGCACACTTTGGGGGGATTTAAGTGATATAATCTTGTTTTCCGTTTTGTGATTCACCATCGTTCCCGTGTACAACAGGTTCTTCAAAATTCTGTTTACCATGTCGCATGTCCAGATGGGTGCACCCAAAAGACTCCTGCGATAGCCTTTGCCACGCATATATTCTGTCGGCGTTATAACTTGATTTTCATTAAGTAAACGTGCGATTTCCATACTTCTCTTTCCGCTTAAAAAGTATTGGAAAATCAACCGTACTGTTTTAGCCGCTTCTTCGTCTATAAGCAAGGCTGTCCGGCATCCTTCCGGGAATTTATAGCCAAAGGGAGGGACCGCCCCATGATACTTCCCCATTTCAGCATTTTTTCGCATTACCTGTTTGATATTCTTGGAACAAATCTGAGGATAAATGCCGTTGATGAGATTTTTAAATTTCACCTCTGTATCTTTGTTTTGCATAGAGGATACATTGCTGTCGTAAAAATCATTGATTGCAATAAACCTCACGTGAAGAAACGGGAATACTTTTTCCAGATAGTTCTGGCTGTCTATCGTATCCCTGCCGAATCTGGACAAATCTTTCACTATAATGCAGCAAAAATCCTCCCTCTGCACATAATCCATCATTTGTTTAAATCCAGGTCGGTTAAAGGAAGTGCCTGAGTATCCGTCATCTACATAAAATACAATTTTGCTGTCCTTGAATTCATCATTCTTTTCGACGAAATATTGTATCAGAAGCTTTTGATTTTTAATGCTGTTGCTTTCATCCATGCAGTCTTTATCGTCTCTTGAAAGTCGTACATATCCAATCACATATTTATAAAACATCCTGGTGCCCTCCTTCCTGATATTTGGAAAACTCTTCTGCAAAAATATCACGAAACCAGAAGATTACAGTCAATTCTTTTGCAGATTTCACAAGAATCTTTTCTATAAAGCGTCCTACCATTCCTTCATTCAGTGTTCGGAATCTCCTACACTTTATCAAAGCATCCGCCCAGTCTATTTTCGCTTTCAGCCTGTCTAGCAGTTCCTGATAATGTTTCTTGACTTCCAGCATTTTCTGATACTTTTTCTGTTGTTCTGCAGCATAAGTGGTTTTGAGTTCCATGTATTCCGCTTTATCAAGGATTCCTGTCGCATAATGTTCAATCAATTGTGAGAGTTTATGCTCATATTTCTCATAGGCTTCCCGGGCTTTCGTAATCTGTTGCATGGCTTCCTGTTCCAGTTTTTTATAAAATTCTTCTCCGTACTTTTTCCTAAAATCCACCGCAAGACCGATTTGATAACGTAAAGCGGCAGTGGCGGCATCCTGAATGGTTTCTTCGCTTATAGAAACAACGCAGTTTTTCCGTTTCGCTATTTTTACCGTAGGACAATAATAGCGATAATACGGATTTCCTGCTGGGCCGATATTAGTCCTCGCCAGTTTCCGTCCACATGATGCACAATAAATTCTTCCGAGGAACGGTCCGTTGGCCGCATGCTCTTTATTAGGATTTGTCGCCCATACCTGGAGTACATCATTCCAATTCTCTGCTAAAATCTGTTGCGCTTTCTCGTAAATCGCTTTCTCTACAATTCCCTCCCATGCGTCTTCTTTGATTTCCCACTGCTCTTTTGGGATTAAAAGCAACGGCATATTTTCACAAAGTTTCTGCTTTGTTTTCCCATAAACGGCACATCCAATATATACTGGATTCTGAAGGATTTTCCTGATACCGTCCGATCTCCAATACCGCCGTTTTTTCTTTTTTATTTCTCCATACTTACGCATTTCATAGCTTTCGGACGGGCTTGGTACGTTTACGGCATTTAGTTCCTTCGCAATATCATAACTGGACATATCCTCAAATACAAACCAGTAAAAAATCTTTCGGACAATATCTTTCTCTGTCTTTTCCGGAATCAGTTCCTTGCTGGACTTTTCCGACCGTTCATATCCATAGGGAGGTCTTGAACCCCAAAATTCACCTTTTTTTCTTGAAATCTGGTGTGCCTGCGCCAGTTTGTCCGATACTTCCCTAGCATAATAGTCATTCATAAAGTGTGTCAGGATATGCGTTACCCTATCTTGTGTGCAGGCTGGGTTTTCGCTATCATAATCATCTAGAACAGAAATAAAACGGACATTGAGTGACGGAAACACCACATCGATTAAATCTACCGCTTCCAGTGCATCTCGCCCGAATCTTGAAAAATCTTTCACTAAAATGCAATCCACTTTTCCTGCGCGGACGTCTTCCATCAATAGTTCAAATTCCGGGCGCTCAAAAGTTGTTCCTGTTACGCCATTATCTACATACACTTTTTCCACAACCAGTTCCGGATGCTTATCTGCGAAATCAATACACACCTGTTTCTGTGTATAAATCGTGTCTTCTCTTCCATGGCCTCCGTTTTTGACGGAAAGACGCACATAAACATAAGTTCGATAATATTTTACCTGTATCTGTCCGTTCTCACTCTTTTTCTTCCTCTTACTTACTCTAGGCATATTCCACACCTCCTTTAAGCAAGAAGCGTTCCAGTCTTTCATTTGGCTGTACGTGATTCAACGTCTGCAGGAATGCTATCGTCTTTTCAAATTCATCCGCAAACCAGAAATCAATGCTTATCCGTTTCCCCTCATGGATACGGATGCGTTTCACCAGCATGACAAGCATCATGTGGTCAATCTCTTCTGTATTCTGGTACTGCAGAAAATATTGTATCCACTGGCGCTGCTTTTCTAATGTCTCCGACATGTTCCCAATCTCTTCCTGTTGCTTCTGAACTGCAGCCTCTACCTCCTCAAGCTGTCGGTCATATTTTGCTTTATATGTACGAAATTCTTCTTCATCTAGGATATTATCACAGAAGCTCTCGTATAGCTTCTTCTTAATCGTCAGGAGCCGCTGCATCTCCTGCTTCAGCATATCCAGCTGCAAATCTGCCTCGTACAGTTTCTTTTCTGGTAGAGAAGACTGTTGAACATACTGGAGAACTTCATCCATATCCGCCAGAAGAGAAATATAATAGCGGATTGTCTCTTTCACTGCGTCTGACAGTTTCTTCTCGCTGAAGCTGTGACTTGAGCACGCTTTTTCATAAAGATAAGAGGAGCACACATAGTAGTAATGCTTCTTGTCTGGACTTTTCCGTATCATGCTCTGTCCGCAGTCTGCACATTCTACAAGTCCACTCAAAAATGCCGCTCCCTCTGCTGAACGCCGGGCATCCTTTTCCAGAAGGTTTTGCACCACATCAAAGGTGTGTTTGTCCACCGCCGTTTCAATAGCATTTTCGCAGCGAACCCATTCTTCCTTATCTTTATAGATAATCTTCTTTACCTTATAATTTGGTGTTGTTGTCTTTCCCTGAACCAATGTACCCGTAAACTTCTCATCTGTCAAAATGCGCCGGATCATGGTTGCCTCCCATTTTCCATTCCCACCTTTGCAGAAACTTGTCTTAAATTTCTGTTGCTGGTGACAGGTTTTATAAGCATAAGGCGTCGGGATGGCTCTATCATTCAGGATTTCAGCAATTTCTTTCATGCTGTGTCCCCGTAATTTCAGGTGGAAAATATCCTGCACAACCGAAACCGCTACCGGGTCCAAAATCAGTTTGTGCTTATCTTCCGGAGACTTCAAAAACCCGTAGGGAACGAAAGGCGCAACACACTGTCCAACCGCCATTTTCGCATGCAGGTTTTCCCGGATATTTCTAGATGTATCCGCAGGGTAAATATCATTGATAAAACTTTTTAAACGAAGGGTAATAAAATCATGATTTGGAGAAATACTGTCATAGCCATCGTTCACTAAAATCAAACGCACACCCATCTGGGGTAATATGCGTTCGACATACTGAAGGACACCGGAAAAGTCTCTGCCGAATCTGGAAAGGTCTTTTACAATAATACAGTTTATCTTTCCCTCTTTCGCCAGACGCATCAATTCCTGAAATCCGGGGCGGTCAAAATTCGTACCAGTATAGCCATCGTCCACACATTCCTTAACGATAACGAACTCCGGTTTCCCCTTCATGTAACCTTGCAGCAGTATTCTCTGGTTAGATATACTGTTACTCTCCCTGACATCCCCGTCATCATCTGACAGGCGCAGGTAAAGAGCCGTATAATAGATTGCTTCAATTTTTAGTTTTTTCATAGCCCTTACTCCAATCTTCTGTTCCGCCAGTGTCGCATAATGATTGGAATTCCGGCTGCTTCTAGTCCTCTACATGCCAGTATCATATCACGGATTCCGCCTTTTGTCCACTCAGCAGAAAAGTTATTGCCTGCCGTATGCTTTCCTTCGCCATTTTTGTCAGTATTTCATCTCTACAAGGCTTTCCAAGGCTTCCTCTATGGTACGGTTAGAAGACGCAAATCCAATCTTGATCAGAACTTTTCCGCTCTTTACAAAATACGGATTCCGTCCGGATTCTAACACTTCTTTGATTTTCTCTCTTTTGTTCTTTTTCGCATCAATCTTCAATTCTGCAATATCCGGCACATTTTCCAGATCCACATCCTCGAAGGATTCGTTCCTCATATGCAGCAAGTCTTCTCTTGTCAGCATATGTCTCCCATGTCCTTTCCAGTTTTTCTTCTTCCTCGCCGCCAAACTGTTGCCGGCTTTCTCTTTTGCACTGTCCCAAATTTTCAGACACAGCTCATTATAAGTTCCCCTGTCGCTTCTGAACAGGGACTATAAGGACCAGTTTTTTAAGATTCTTTCCCTTTCAGAATTTCCGCATATTTATGACATTATTTTTGCTTCTTATTTTAGCGTTTTCTGGCAAATATCCCGCATATTTGTCCGAATTTACCGATAAAAAATTCCCCCGTGAGAGCCTAAGCTCCCACAGGGGATTCATGAGCACGCAGCAATTGCAGATTATCTTTCATCTGTTTTAACGTATCCAGCAAAAAATGTTCCTCTGCCTCTGTACATCCCTCCATGATCTTCTTGAACTTTTCCCATTTTACATCCTGTTCTTTTTCAACCGTCACAGAGATATACTCTTCTTCCGTTACCTCCAAAGCCCGCAGGACTTTTAGATAAGTCTGCATTCCCATCCTTTTCTGCCCTGTCTCCACTTTGCTTAAATGGGACACAGATATTCCTGCAGTTTCTGCTAGTTTCTCCTGTGTATAACCTTTCTTGATACGCAGCGTTTTGATATTGTTGGCGATTATCTGAAATTCATCGTACATTCAATCTCTCTCCTTAGTAAGCCGTTATGAAAAAACAACTGCAATACAACTACGTCAAGCTGTTTCTTCATAATATTAACTGTAAACACGAATTTTTTACTTATGTTGCATCTAATCCCCTCAAAACCTCTATCAAATCCACTATTTTTTATAAATTATGCCTGGCTCATAATCTGCGGCTTCTCTCATCCCTATCCACATAACTTTCTGTCTGAACCATCACGGAAACCCATTTTTATCAGCAGCTTCGAAAACTCATCCGGGGTAAACGTCTGAAGCATTTCCGCCTGCAGATTTTTTACAAGTTTCTGGTGCGTAGGGCTTCCCAGCAAGAGAAATGCATCGGAAAAAACCTGCAAGCAAGGAGCCAATTCTCCCTGAAGATATTCCCAGTACATGGTCATTTCTGCAAAGGTTCCTCCATCTGTGGAATACACCCCGTATGTTACCTCATCTATCGACGGTATTTTTACAACGTCAGAATAGTCCTGCCTCGAAAAACAGGAAAATCCCCAATACAAAGTATCAGCCGGTTCCCGTATGGTATGCTTCTGAAAATAGTTCCAGTCTTCTTTTGGCAAGTACATCATCTTATCCTCCTTTATGCCGCTTTTTCATCAAATTTCTTCAGGCGGTTCACTTTTTTCTCAGCAGATTTCAAAAAAAGCTCCATTTCTTTATTATATCCGCAATTTTTCTTGCCTCTGCATTGGACAATCCGCCCTTTTTTCCATTCCACCGTATAATAAGGCTTTTCGGGTTCCTCTTTTTTCCTTATGAAATAAATCTGGCATTGCCCTGACAGCACATTATCTGTATAGGAACCAACACAGTGTCCTAACAGACGACCTTCTCTTCGGATTTCAGCGCCGCTTTCTGGAACCACCAATTGAAACTTTTTATTTTCAATTTTTCCGTCTAATAGGCTCTTTTCTTCTGCCAAATATTTTTTTAGTTTCCTGTCCTTTCTTCTCTGCTCCGCCTGCTTCTTTTTATTCCGCATGTCTTCATATTCTTTATACAGCCGGTCATGCTCCTTATGTACATCATACGGCGTAAATAGAATTTCATTCTTTGTTTCATAATGCAGTTCTTCCATAAAACGGACAAAATCCCGCCAAAGTCCAAGAAATCTCCTGTGTTCATCTATTTCCTGATTTTCAATGGTTTCCGGCTTCTGGTCCAGCCGGCAGCCACGACCTGTCCCAAAACGATCCACTTGGCTGGCAAGATAGCCGGTTAATTTTTTAAGTGGGAGATACTGGTTGTCCTTTAAAAGTTCCTCATCTGCACCATATAACCTGAAACAGCAGAGCAACTCCTCACTGGTAAGCTTTACACCTCCCGCAATGAACTTCTGGACATTGCGCAAATCATTCAATCCAACCATATTGTTTCGCACAAGCTCCATTTCCTGCTTTGTCTTAATCTCCAAAACCGTCCGAAGGTCCCTTCCCGTTTTAAGGTTTCTTGTCCTTCCCGGCAGTTCCATCAAATCCCATACAATCTTATATAGCCTAGCTTTTACCAGATACTCCAACCCTGGAAATTTCTGATATGCTTGGAGATAGCCTACAGGGTATATCTTCTCTCTTGGATTAGCTTTCAAGTAATCGGACAAAGCACAATACTGGTAGGGTGTCTTAGATACCGCTTCCAAAATGCCGCCCGGATATAAAATAGTTGCTTTTGTGTATGTCTTCCGGCTTCGGTACCATTTCCCCACCATCCCATACTCAATGCATCGGCGGTATGATTCAATCCTCCCCTCCGCATCAAGATACCAGCGCATCTCTTCTGTGCATTTAAAATCCCATGTATGCGGAAATATGCCGCCATAATCCTTGCTTATGTAAAATTCCCTGTACAAAATTTTTCCGTCTGCACACTCCAGCTTAGATATTTTAGCTACATGCGTCATTTGCCTTGGTTTCCTGCCAGACGCAATGAAGGTGACTTGTTTTTTACAGTTCGGGCATATTCCTTTTTTATTATGGCGCACCGTGCCTCTTTCAATCAAGACCTCCTGCCTGCAGCACGTACACCAGCCACGCATTTGCTTTTTCCTTGCGTACCGGTAAAAAACAAAACGGCTCCAATACAGCCTTTCTTCCTCCGCCCATCTTAAAAAGTCCTTCCCGACTGGAGGTACCAATTCCATCTTTTCTTTCGTCACTTCACAAATCCTGCGTTTCCGTCGCTCATTCTTTCTTGCAAGAATCCGCCCCTGCGCCCTATACACTAACCAGAAGGCCTCGTCTGCCTCAGATGGTTTTCCAAAATATTCTGCAATCCGTTTTTCTGATTCATGGTCAAGGATATGCGGCAGCAAGTAACCATAAAAATATCCCAATTGGTCACAAGCACGAAGCATATACTTCCACGAACATCCCCGCCACCGCCCGTTTTTAATATCCTGCATAAGATAAGTCGCACTGGACTGGAAAATACGGTAGGAAGGCATATAATTCGACTGTTCCAATATCTTCGGTTCGTATACATTCAGGACAAGGACCGTTTCTTCTCCCGGGGAAAAAAGTTCCGCAATCACAACCGGCTTCCCCTTATCTTTCGGGAGCTTGGAAAGCTCCTCTTCCCGGAACATCCTGACTGGATGCTCCAAAAGTTTCTTTTTCCGCATTGTCTCCTCCTTTTCGCATACAGCCAGCATGCTCACTGGCCGTATGCGGGTTTTATGTATTCCTAAGCTGCTTTCCCTGGTGCTTCCGGACTGATTTCAATCAAATCTTTCCCCAACACGTCCGCAAGCATTTTTCCGGCATAGTCTCCCCCATATATCACAATTTTTTCTTTCTTCATCCGGTCAAATTCCTCCATCCGAAGTTCCCTGCTTTTCTTTTCAAGTATTTCGTCCATCGGCGCCAGCCTTTTTCTCACCACTGCCTGCCATTTCTTTAAAAAGAGCGTCAGTTCTTCAATTTCCTTCCCCTGCCGGTCATATTCCTTTCTTTTTTGCCGTATGGTCCCTCCCGGCTCCACTTCCAGAGTATAAAAAGCCTGTTTCAGATTATCTTTCCTGCGCAGGAAGAGAATATAGGATTCCTGCCTGTTGATCCGGTCATAGTACCGCTCCTGATTCCCGACACAATGATGAAGCGTCCTTCCCTCCTCCATCACCTCGTAGAGATTAGTCGGAACAATTACCGCATATTTCTCATCCTCCAGATATTCGTATTTTCCACGGATTTCCCGATAAACCTCTGATACCTTTGGATAACGGCGGCTCATTTTTTCCGCTTCTTCTTCCAGATTTTTCTTCTCCAACAGACATACCGCTTCATTATGCCGTTTTTGCAATTTTCCTGTGCGGTAAACAATGGGGTCTGAAACGTCCATTCCCAGTTTTCCTGCCATGGAGAGATAATCCTTCCATGTCTCAAGGACCTGTCTGCATCCTTTCTTCATTTCTTTTTCCTGCCGCTTCAGATAATTACTGATCTGCACTGCACTCATGCGGTCTGACACAAAGGAAACAGAAGACGGAGTAATCTTCTGTTTTAAAAACCATCCAATGGTATCATCAGAAATCTTTTTCCCCTGTCGCTTTTCCATCTGAAGCCACTGCAGACAATCTATGCCGCCGCCCATACGGCGCATCCGCCTTAATAGCTGGCGGTCAATCTTTAAGCACTTTCCCAGTTCTCCGTGTTCACCTATTTCCAGCAAAGTGTTGCTTTTTACCAGTTCTTCCGCAAAGGGAATCAAGCCTGCTTTAACCAACCTTTCCAGATACGGGTGTTCGCTCTGGTAGGAAAGATAATTTACCGCATCAAAAATTCTCCTGTCTTGTGCCATCTCATAAAAGCCTGTTTTTTTCATAAAAGTGCGGTTCAGCGCCGGTAACGTTCTCCGATAGACTGCACCAGGTGTTTCATACCAGTGCCGCACTGCTTTCCCATCTACATTTATACGTATCCAGCGTAAGGTTTGATTTTTATAAATATCATACCCATATACATGTTCCTTCATCTGCTCATCCAAAAGGATCCGTACCTTTTCCCAACAAGCGATTACTGGTTTTAGATACTCTTCAGGCCTATAGAATACCCTCACCTGAAACTGTCTCAAAACCACACGCTCGCCGCATCTCTGCAAAAGATACGCAATATCTGGCTCTGTGGCAAAAGAACCGGCTCTCCCCGTTGCTTTATACTGGATCTTGCTGCCGCACTTCTGGCATCTTCCCATCTTGTTATGTCTTGGTTCTGAGACTGGAACCCATTTTCTGCACCAACTGCAATATCCTTCCCGTACATTCTTCTTATACTGGTAAAAGATAAACTGCTGCCTGACTGCATACCGTCCAAGCCAGCTTTTCCAGTCTTTTGGATATGCCTCGTTCACTTCTTTCAAATCCTGGTCCCACGGGTCGGTTTCTCTCCTGTGGCGTTGTTCCAGCTGTGCCTTCCGCACTCCCATTTGAAAATTGTAAACCGGCCAAGCTCCGCTTTTATCAGAATCAAAAAAGGTCTTTAGCATCTGTTCTTCCTCTTTTGGAACAAAAATCTGGTCGCAGAACTTATATGCTACCGGCACTAATTTCTCCAGCGTTGCCTCCCGCCATTTTCCATACAGCAAATCATAAGTAATAAAGTCCTTTTCTTTCCGGTCAAGGAAAACGATGTACCTCGGCTTCCGTCCTCCCAACCGCAGGCTGTCTGCCTGAAATAGAAAGACCGCCACCCAGTCTCCGTCTACTTTTGCGGAAAGATACAGGGCATATCGATAAAATGGTTCCTTTGACCAATGAGAAAATGTCGGTCTATCCTCAGCCGCCAGCTGGATAAGCTTATCCTGCGCTTCTTGGTTTCCAAATTCTAACAGTTCTTTTTTCCGTTTCCTCATGCTGCACGCTCGCTTTCTTCTTCCCCGTAAATATTGTACCACACATTGGGAAAATGTGATTTTCCGTCAATTATCAGGACTGCCACCTCTGTAATCTTCTGCTCTTCTTCCTTCAGCAGAACTAAGATTGCACCTGATTTTCCTTTTCCTTTGGGGTTTGCGCCCCGGATGACCGCATATCCCTCTTCCGGTGCCTCACCAGATTCTTTAAAAACAATCTGGCTCAAAGGTCGATTAGGATAACGAACCATATAAGCAATCCCCTCTGACAATAATTCTAACAATGACAGTTTTTTTATCAGCTTCAGCTCTGTACAGGAAATCTTGCTGTCAAATTCATCCTCATCTATGTCTCCGCCCGCTTCTACCATATAATATACAGAATTTTTCCAATCTCTGTAATGGAAAAGACAGTCCAGCGGATTTTCCGCACAGTGAAATCCATTTTTTCTGCAATTCGCCTGTTTGGTGCGGTTGACCCCATATTTGCTGAACTGATAACCGATGCAGGTCAAATCTTTATGGAACCCTTTATATGCTTTCATCAAATTCCTCCGTTTATTCCCCAGGAACAGATTCCTGTAAAACATCTTCCTCAGTTTCAGATTCCGTATTGCTACTTAGAAAGTCAAATGACAGCTGCACATTCTCTTTTGCCTCCTTTTCCCTTCTTTCCTTATCTTCCTTCTTTTTCTGGGCAGTGTCCTGCATGCCTTTCCACTCTTTCGCCTTTTCTTCTCTTTTAAGCCGTTCTTGTTTTTCCTCCAAGAACTCTTTCTTCGCCTTTTCTCGTTTTTCTGCTTCCTGCTTTTCATCCTCTAATGCATAATAGTCATCTACCCATTGAAATACCTGTGCATCCGATAGCGTTATGCCGACTCCGTTCTGAGAGCGCATCTTCTCTTTTCCATATTTCTCCTCCGCTTCTTCGAGTGCTTTTCTTAGCACATAATCCAAGCATTTCTGTAAGGATTTATGGCGTTTCATAATCCGCCCTCTATAGACGGCATTATTGGCTTTTCGGCACACATACGCCCCAATAGCATCCGCAAAATATACATCATCAAGGATATGGAGCTCTTCTGCCAGTTTCGCATTTACCGTTGTATATTCCTTCTCTCCTACATCAATGTCCGCTAAAAGGACCCTCTTTCCTGCAATAAACTCCGTTACATGGTTATACGGTACCTGCCATGTTTCTGCCAGTTTCCGAAGCCGGTCTATCTCTTTCTGATTTCGAAGATAATTCGCAACTTTATTAAGCTCCCTTGTATTTGTGACCATCGTTTCCAGCATAATATCCTCCTTTTTCGCCTGATAAAAGAAGGGCGGAATTTCTCCCACCCTTCTTTCATTATTGGTTTTTAGGCTGCTTCTTCAGACTCTTCTACACTCTCTTCCATTTTCCGCAATTCCCTATCGTCTTTTTCCATAAGCTCCAGAAACTCCAAGGTAATTTGCCTGCACCATACATTATTTTTATATTTTTGGTTGAGTTCTCCTACACCCTTCACCACATCCTCCCATTCTTTTTCTTTTAAAAGCCTGCTTCGATAAGGCTTCAATAATTCATAGATGTCCCGCAAAAATACTGTCGCCTGTATTTTTAATGCTTCGTCCAGATTTCCAATCATCGCAAGGAACAGCGAATTTCCTTCGTATTTCTGATACAGTTCCCGGATTCCCACCGGTTTTTTGCCTGTATATGCTCCCATAAAATCGCCGAATATATTTGCGATCAATTTATAATCTACCATTCTTTTCCTCCTTTCCAGTTTTCGAGTTCTTCCCTCTTTGCATCTCCATTTCATGCAGAAGTTGGTGTCCCCGCCGCTTCTTAAAAATCCTCTGGCATACCGGATGCTCTGGCTCATGCCAATACATCAGCCATGCCTCATCTGCGCTGACGTTACAGATAATAGCAATCATCAGACAGTAATATCCCGCATATTCATCTCCTTTTCCCATTTCATACCAACCCGCTCTCCTTTTGCCGGAACTTTTACAACAATCTTTCGTAACTCCGGCAAAGACTTGACCACGCATCCACAGAAACAGTTTCCCAACTGCTTCAATTGGACTGCTTTCCCTTTCTTCAAATACTGGGCCAGTCCAAAAACCTTTCCGTCACTTTCCGCATAATAGAGTTTTTCTTTCTCGTTGAACGTAAACTTGACTTTCTTCCCTTCCGGGATTGGAAACTGACCTGCCATTATGACCTCCAGTTTGATTGTTTTTTTCAAGCTGCCTCCTTCTTAAAACACAGGATAGCTGGTCAGGACACGAAATCCCCAGTCAGCCCTGCCGTCCTTCACCAGGATCAGGCAGGCCCGCCGCAAGTCTTCCTTCAACCTGCTATCTCCTTTTCTGAATCCATACCCGATACTCTTAGGAAACCTACCATAAACCGGCAGGCAGTCACTGCCTTTCATGCGCAGCCATGTGGCAACTTCTGCATCATAGTTTCGTTTTAATAACTCCTGTACCACAGCCAATGCAACCTCCATATCCCAAAAGGAAGTCGCAAACTGAATATCTTCCATTGTCAGCCTCTTTTTCAGGATTTGTACCTGAACGTCCGTATGCTTCCGGACTGTGTGCCCTCCAGATAGTCCGATGCAGCACAGGTTGTTTCGTATTGTTCCCAGCGTTTCCAGAACTACCTTTTCCGGAATATCAGCAAATAAATCTACCATTCGTGTCTCCTTTCCGACTCTGACGGAGCTTTTGCTGTTATCCCGGCTGGCGGCAATAAAAGCAAATAAAAAAGAGCATTTCTGCCCTTCTAATCTTCCATCTGTCCGCCAGATTCTGTTTTTATATGTGCTGGATTACTCTCTATCCTCCTTCTCTTGCCCGTAATAAACATTTTGAAACCTCTGGTTTCCACTTTTGGCAATAAAAAAACACCAAAAACCACACTGATTTCTGATGTCTTTCTATAAATATAAGGCTTCGCCTCAAATTTCCCTTCCGGCACTCATTTCCGGAACCAAAATCATCTGCCTGTAATGTTCAGGGCATAAAATGTAATCCAAATTCATTTTAGCACATTATATAGTGTCGGTCAAGTTTTCACTTCCAATATATTGTATTTTCCAGTAGCAGCACATCATACTACTTCATTATATGCAGCGCTAATTCGCATTGTGCCAATCTTCCTTAGGATAATGTTTCTTCAATTTTCACTTTCTCCGTATCTGGGTCAAAATTGCTTCCTTTCTTTGTATGCTGTATTTAGCTAATTACTTAAAAAGTCTATAATGAGATTTTCTTTTTCATTTCCGTTATACCAGAAACACTCCTGCAAATGGTCTGTAATCTTTTTGGAACTTTTCAGCACAAACAACGCCGCCCAAAATCTACCATAATCCTCTTTACGTCCTCGGTCAAGATATACCCTTTTCCCCAGATGCCTATCCGCACAGTTTAAATCTTCTTTTTCAAAAATCTGATCCGTTTCCCTGCAAATCTGTTCAATATCTTCAGGATTAAGACCGCTACTATCAAATTTAAGCTCTAACTTATACATAACATCTATCCTTTCAATGTGCATGTAACATATCTTCTTCAATTTCATTCTAGATGACACAATCAAATGCACTATTACAATAATTCTTTTGGTAATTCTTTAGAAGCTTTTCTTTTAGTAATTTTATAAAACCCAGTTTTTTTCCCATCCTCTTCATAGTTTTGAATCCATCTTTTCTTTTTAAATGCCTCCAATATCTTCTCACTAATCGAGTCAATTGCAAATCTAGGGCGGCTACGATTATCGAAAATTTTAATATAATCACCTAGTCCCAATTCTACCAGTTCAGGTTTTACATATTCCTCATCTAAGTCCGGTAGCATTGCTACCAACAAATCAATTCTACTTTCAATATCTAATTCCCTAGAATGTAGCAAATTGTTCTTCAATTGAGAAGAGACATTTGAGGAATCCTCTATTATATCGAAGATATGTGTTAATGCTAAACCATCTATTTTAGCCTGCATTTCTTTATCCCAATTATTATATGAATGTAGCAATTCCGACAAATCGGATTCCGCAAAATTGTTTTCAAGAATATACATACAAACTCTATTTGAATAGTGCTTGTTTATTATCGAAATTTCCTGATTTGTAAAAGATAAAAGTTGGATTTTTATTTCATCACTAACCTGCCACTTCAACACTTCTAATAATTCTTGAAGAGAAAAAATTCCATCGTCCATAATGTCTGCGTACTGATTGATATTTACATTGATAAAACTCAGTACATAGTCCGGGTACTCTTCCCGCATAAATACCAAATTTTCTTTTGTCATTAGAATAATAGGTATCTTTATAAGAATATCAATCTTTTCGGCTGAAATTTCTAAAATAGAAAACTCTTTAAGTTCCAATTTAAACGATGATAGAAGTTTTTCATATCTAGTATTTTCAATATCATTGCATGATATGAACTTTGTAAACATATGTTTTTTAGATTCCTCTGTACAATTATAATCTGAAAAATCAAGAATCATCTCGTGGCGATTGATAAAAGAAACCAAAGTATGGTCTATCACTGCTCCTTTCTGCTTTTCAAAGTAAGCAAAAATATTTTCCTCTGAATAACCCACTGTATCATTGTCTAATAATATTCCCCATAAAGATGAATCTTCAACTTGTACTATCTGAGAAATAACAGTGTTTAAACGCTGAATATACTTCTCTTTTTGTTCCTTTGTAATATCAGAATTATTTAATATAGTTACTGCAGCCCGCTCATCCTCCATAATGCAGCCTTCACACATTTGCAATATCACGTCAATGTAATGCCCTATATTCTGTTCAATATATTGAGTGATTGCAGAATCTGATATAGAACATAAAATCGAATAATTTTTATGCAGTATTGCCTCCTGATCTTTTATACCACACATTTTACGTAGCATAAGCTGAATATTTTCGCTATTTATCACATATAGCGACTCCTCATAGATGCTTTGAAATAAAGTCTTATTAGACTTTTCATAGTCAATACCTTTAAATCTCACTTCCAAGAGTCTAAATCCAGCAATAAATTTTTCGATATTCACATCATCATTAATCGAAAGATAATTCCGCTCATTTGATATATAGTCACTGATGACATTATCCTGATTCATCAAGCAGATTGTATCGCTGTCCGAATAATACAATGTGTAAACAGAATATTTCCATATCTGTTTCTCTGATAAGTTTTTTTCATCAAGAGCCTCTGCCAACATCTCTGGCCATCTGATATTAAGATTTCGAACAAGCTCAGGTAACGCTGTTCGAGTGTCAAAAAAGTCCCCAACAAATTCATAATTCTTTGTATTTTTAAGCTGATTTATAAATCTATTTAAGTATTTCGCTTTTTCTGGGGTCCTTAATAGATAAGCAAACAAGTCAAAATTTAAGGTCTCTTCTTGATCAAAATCTACGATTTCTGTCTCTTATACACATCTGACGCTGCCGACGATCTTACGCGTGTAGA
>ERZ1090880.401-NODE-401-length-23902-cov-6.122112_pt1 | contig 23902 bp, 18 predicted proteins | sample MGYA00478471_ERZ1090880 | MGnify/ENA primary metagenome ERZ1090880 (study PRJEB33644, sample SAMEA5815734) | chicken gut metagenome | biome: Chicken; feature: Gastrointestinal Tract; material: Caecum | place: Ireland | collected 2019-01-01 | study: A study of the... | reverse complement strand
CTGGATTCGAACCAACGAATGACGGAGTCAGAGGCGGACTCCATATCTGAAAAAGCATAGATTTTCAGGGAAAACGCCTTAAAATCCGCTATTTTGCACCTGTTTTTTTGTCAAATCCCAATCAAGTCCCAAACACAACGGACTAACATCTCTATACTTTATTTAAGGACTTTCCATGAACCGCATTTATCCGAGCTTTACAGTATCGTTTTTAATGGAATATGTATTGTAATCGAATCATCAAAACACGCAGAGGCTCTTGCCCCTGCGTGTTTTTGTCAAATATTCAGCCTGTCCGGTTGCAAAAGGAACTCAAACAAATCGAGCAACAATATACCGTCTTCCGAATAATGTGTGCGTGACAGGTCTTTCACTATAATAATTTTTTTGAAAGAATCGTTGATATGCAGAAGAGAATTTTGTTCCTGTGCCAATTTTTCTCTCGTGGGGATCGAAAGCGCAACCTGTATATAATATCTTTTATCTACCAGGTTGCAGACAAAGTCAACCTCCGATTGTTTCAAAACGCTCTTGCCCGCATCGTTCGGTGCATAGTAATCGACAGTTCCCGCATCGACGTTGAATCCCCGTATCTTTAACTCGTTATAGACTATATTTTCAAGGACATGCGTTTCTTCCTCTTGACGAAAATTTAATCTTGCGTTGCGCAGACCGATATCCGTAAAGTAATATTTTGCAGGGGTATTGATATATCTTTTCCCTTTGATGTCGTATCGCTTTACCTGTTCGATCAGAAATGCGTCGACAAAGTAGTCGAGATATTTTTTCAGAGTGTCCGGATGCACGGATACCTGCTTCATGCTTTTAAACGTGTCCGACAGTTTTTTCGGATTTGTAAGCGACCCGATGGACGATGCGAGAATATCCAGCAATTCTCCCAGCTCCGCATCGTTCCGCACCTTGTTCCTGTCTATGATGTCTTTCAGATACGTTTCCGCAAATATATTTTTCAGGTATCCGAACTTATCTTCATCGCTCTCAAAATCAAACAATTTCGGTAGTCCCCCGAAATTGCAATACTGTTTCCACCCCTGTTCCTGCGTTCCGTTGAAAGCGGACATAAACTCGCCGAACGAAAGGGGCGCTATGTGTATTTGGTCTCCCCTGCCTCGAAATTCGGTGATAATATCTTTGGACAAAAATTTCGCATTGCTGCCCGTGACATACGTGTCGGCGTTCGGAATGTGCAGAAAACTGTTGAGTACGTCTTCAAATTCATTCACAAGCTGCACTTCGTCGAGCAAAATGTAGTACATTCCTTTATCTTTTATCAAGGAATTGATGTATTCACATAATACATCAGGCTCGCGATATTTTTTATTGACCCGATCGTCCAACGCAATTTTGATAATATGATCGTCCGGCACCCCCCAGTCTAAAAGATACTCGTAAAACAGTTTGAACAGAAGGTAAGACTTTCCGCAACGGCGAAGCCCTGTAATGACCTTGACCAGTCCGTTATGCTTATGGCGGATCAATTTATTCAGATACAAGTCGCGTTTGATTTCCATCGCTCAATCTCCTATTGAATATTTTTCACGTAAACCTGAAAAATTTTCAATAAGAGTATAACAAATCTTTTCCTTTCCGTCAAGCTATGTGCACTAAAAATATAATCAAGGGGATTTTATATAGAACAGGATTCCCGATTTCCCTATACCTTCTCATTGTCACCAAACAGTTTAGTTTAACTATTATGAATATTGCGTTGTTGATATTTTCCCCTTGAGAAATCCCATGAATTCTAATGACCTTTTCAAGAAAAGCCGTTAACGTGATAGAGAAAATTTTGTTCTTCTATACTTGCTCTCTCGTATTGAGGCAAGCATACTATAAACCGCGCATTCCGTTCATTTTGCATGCTATGTTTTGATCTAAAACAGGCTCTCCAATGCAAAAGGTCTGTTTTCATTAATGTTTCGGCGATACAGTGATGCAGATCCCTCTTTACGGTATTGCTCCAACCGCCAACGCTCGCCGATGTAATCCACTTTCCCTTGCTCTGCCGTCCTGAAAAACATATCCTCCACCGCCCGATACTCCTCCGGCGATCCCGTGGGGAAATAATCAAAAAAGTTATCATACAGCAGCAAAAGCGGCGTCGCTTTGACATTGGCGAGGCGCTCCAAATATGCCGCTTCCTCTTCCGCAGAATACCCAGCGGCCGAAATGGCGCGCTCCCCTTTTTCCAGAACGGCCAACACCTCGTATAACTTTTCCGGGGGATTATACTGCGGCAGATGGCTGTCGCATTTTGTTGAATGATCCACTCTTCCGCACGGTGCGTTCCCGAACATCTTTTCAAAAATATCAATCGTATGGCGAACTGAATCCGCCCCCGCGCCGTAATACAAGCGGATAAATTCATCCGTCAATTCGTCCGCGGAAAGGGCGTCGTCCCACATCATTTTCCTGTAAACGTACCCGCGGATAAGGCTTTGCCAATTCGTCGTGGATTCATGGGCGCCGTGCATACACAGGTATTCCACCCCCATTCGCTTGAATCCGTCAATATTGGCCCTGATGTTATGAAAAGAATCAAAGAAGGCATGATAGCGATAAAAATTCGTATCATATCCCCAAAACCAAAAGTGCCTGGCAACGTGTTTCCATTCCTCTATCACCCTGCCCGCCTCCGTGTTTTGTGCGGAAGAAAAGTAATCCGTTTTCTCGTTTCCAAACAGCGCAAGTTGGATGATGAGGTTATCGTCTGCAATAACCGTATCGTCGATCGGAGAAATATGCCCGTCATATTTCCGCACGGGCGCGTCTTTCGTATAACTGTACGCAAAAGTCATCAGGTTGACGGTTTTGCCGTATTTTGCACGCGCATATTTATTCAGTTCACGCACCACAACGTTACAGAAACGGATGAGGATGCCGCTGCGCTTGTATTTCTCAGCCAGGCGGGTATTTCGCTCACTTTCATAAAAATAACAGCCGTCCTCCTGCGTAAAGTTGAACACGTCTGCCTCCGGATGGGCATCTATATCCTTTTTCAATTCTTCAATAACGACTTTTGCGACGCTTACATCTGCGCTCTCATCCAGCGAACCGTCATCGGTGATACCGTTTGTAAGGTCGATCGTGTAGAAAATTTTTTCAAACTCATAAAAAAAGCGATAAAATTCCGGATGAGAATTTCCATATTTTTCGAAAGGGACATATAATCTGAAATTGTGGTTGATGCCGCGCCCGTACACCCGCGTCGGCCCTCCGTGCCGCGCATCGGGAACTGTGAACAGATCTTTGATCTTAGTGCGTGCCATATGGTCGGGATCGGCAGTTTTTTGAAACGTATCTCCTACGAGATACGTGCGCATTGCAAAGGCGGGCGTTTCGGTTCGCCGCCCCGGGAGCAATTCAACGGCTTCTCGCTTGGGTACATATTCCGCTTTTGCCGTGAGAAACCGAACACCCAGATATTCTTCGATGAAAGAATATACGCCGTACATGATCCCTCGCGGCGTCGATGCAGTAACGGCAATGCTCTCGTCGGAAAAAGTAAAAATAAATCCGTCATTGCTGATACAGACATCTTCGGAAAGATCGAGGGAAAATTTTTTACAGTTTTCCGCTGTGTCTGTCCGCAGAATGACGCGCATCGTCTTGTACAGATACTCCTGTAACTTTTCCGCTGCATAGCGTATGCATTCCCCGTCTCCGTGAGGGATATCCAGACGGAAAGAACGCAAATCTTCAGCGCTGAGTTTTATAAAATTTTGTTTCAAAGCATCCATGATGCAGCCCTCCTGCCGTCTCTCACTCCACGGTATCATGCAGAAAGTTCCGTGCGCCGTAACGGACGACCCGCACGGCGCACAGGAATCGAATCATTCATAGTAAGGGATAATAAACTGCCCTTCGCCCGGCTCCAAAGAAATCTGCAACGTGTTATCCTCCACGTCAACAATCTTCTTTACGCCCTTGACATATACCATCGCCTTGTTGACATCCGTAAACGTCATGGTTACGTCCGCCGTCAGATCAAGAGCTGTATCGTTGTAATTGACGATCGTAAAGCCCGCATTGCCGTTTGCATCCAAACCGTATCCGAGCAGCAAGTCTTCGCTTGATTCAATGGCTTCAAGCGTCTTCATATCCGCAACGCTTTCCCTGTTGACCAATCCCAAAAAGCGGAAAGACTGGTTCAGATAATTCTCGTCTGCGTCCTTTTTCGGAATGGCGATCGCCGTTTGATATTCGAATTGCAAAAAGACGTGGTCAAACGCATGCATTTCGTTGTTCAGCGTCTGCGCATAATACCAGGTCGGCGTCTTCTCGCCGTTGCGGTCCACAAGGGCGAGCGTTTCCTCCGTGAACTCAACACCGACGGGCGGCGTAGCGTAACAGAACATCGCGGCGCTGTCGAACCCGAACGCGACAAGCGCATACATTTGCAGTCGGATGTCCGCTTCCGTAATTTCGTGATTATTGTTCGGAACAAAGGGCATCGTCTGGATAAAGAATCGCGATTTCAGCTCAAGATCGGGATTATCCCTCTTGATGTTGGCTATATAAGCAAGATTTTGCAACCAACTTGTTTTGAAATAATTTTCTTCATACTTGTCTTTCATCAGCAGATACGCATCCGCACAGATCCACTTCTGCGCGTCCGTCGTCTGCTTTTTTACGATCAGGTCGAGATATGCCTGAAGATATTCCGAATATGAACGCCCGCCCAGAGAATTCGCCGGCCAAGGAAGAAGGTTGGCATAAAACTCTTTGTTTCCGTATTTTTTTTCAAATCCGGCAAGCTGAGCGGCGACGGTATCGATACCTGGGCGAGTGCCTGCATCGCCATAATACGTCGTCGGTTCGTCGAAAGCCAAAACAGCTTTCAGATAGTCATATTTTTCATAATTTAAGGAAGGGTCGTTGATCATGGACAGCCCTGCTGCACCCCAGGCATCGATTTCAGAGGGCACCTGCATCTCTTCGAGAAGGTCAAGGGCTGCCGTCATCCGCTGATCCCCGAAAGAGCCGACATTACTGCCCATCAGGAAAAAGCGGTCAAAACCGCACTCCATATACGTCTGAACAGATTCGCGCGTCACCTGGGGACTGAAAAAGCCCAACGTCATAAAAAAATAATCATCTTCATATGCGTCATAATCGATGAGATCTGTCTTTTCCGGCGGTTCACCGGGGCCTCCCGGCCGGATAACAGACGGGGTATTTTCGCCCGCGCAGGCACAACACAAGACGAGTATCGTACACAAAAAAATACTTGCGATTTTCTTTTTCATGTTGTTCTCCTTGTTCGGTTTCTCAACCCTTCAACCCACCGACCGACATGGATTCCATAATCGTCTTTGAGCAAAAAGCATAAATGACCAGGATGACCGCCGTCGTCACCGTCATCGCGGCAAAAGCCGGCGGATAGTTGTATTGCAGGCTTGCATATCTCGTGTAGATCTCATTGACGCCCAATGCGAGGGTCGGCCGGTCAGGTATGTACAGGTACGGCGTAAAATAATCGTTCCACGCGGCAATAAACTGCATGATTGCGATAGAAACCATTACTGGCAACGCCTGCGGGAGCATGAGCTTTGTAAAAATCGTCCATTCTCCGGCTCCGTCGAGATACCCCGCTTCCATGTACTCGATCGGAATAGAGGAATAGTAATTTTTGAATATGAAATACCCGAACGTCAACCCGCTGGAGGAGAGCAAAAAAATAGAGCCGAAACTGTTATACAGCCCGATAGAATGGATAAACACGAAAGTTGTGACCGTGCTTCCTACCGTGGGGATGACCAACCGGAAAAGGGCAAAACCGTTCATGACGGATTTGAATTTGAAGTTATATTTTGCGACGATGTACCCTGTAATAGAGGGATAAAATGTATTCAGAAACACACAGCCCGTGACAACAATCAGAGTATTTCCGATCATCCCCATAAGGCTATACTCTCCTTTTGTCGTCACCATCGTAAATTCAAACGCCGTTTTATAGCCATCAAGGGTAAATTTTGTGAATTCAAACATACGCAGCGGATTTTCGCTGTAACTTTCCGACGTCCTCAATGAGTTCAGAACCATATATACGAGAATAAACAGAAAGGACAGCGCAAACAGCGCCATGAGGAAGAAAGTAATTGAATAAAAGATCACATTCGACAGGCTCGCCCGTTCAGTCTTCCCTTTCATCAGTATTGCACCTCATCAAACACGCTTTCCATCAGTTTTTTGAAGCAGATAACGACGATACCTCCAATCACGCCAATGAGTACGCCGAACGCCGCCATCATTCCGCCCGTATTGCCCGATTTGACCTGAGACATCAGTACCCAGCACAGTGTGGACGCATATTTGTTGTTCGGAGCGAGCAGCATTGTCGGAATAAACCAACTGAATACTGCCGATACAAGTTGAATGGAGAGGGTTGTGATGACAGGCCAAACCAGAGGGATGACAAAAGAGATGAGTATGCGGAAAGTTGTGGCGCCGTCCAGCTCAGCACTTTCAAATATTTCCTCCGGCAGACGCGCCATGGCAGACGTGAAATAAATCAGATTGCCGCTGATACCCGTCCACACGCTGAAGACAAGGATGGTGCCCCACACCGTATCTTTATTACTTAGCCACCCTTCTACAGGGATGATGCCGGGATTGTAATCGGTGCCGTCTCCGGCAAGCCCCATCATCCGAAGCACCTGATTGAACGCACCGCCGTTGTCAACAATGGCACGGAACGAAAGGCACAGCACCACCGTTGAAACGATCGCCGGAATAAACAGAACGATCCTGAAAAACCTGTGCAGGAGTATTTTTTTATAAATCCCATAGGCGAACAGCAATGTGAGGGGCAGATTGATCAGCAGTGCCAACGGCGCAAGAGAGAGCGAGTTCAAAAGCGCCCTGTAGTACATGATCGAACCTTCGTTCGGGTCTGTGTTCAGAATAATGCGCGTAAAAACGCGAATATAATTGCTGAACCCTACAAACTCCTTATATGTTTTGTCGATAGACTCGACAAAGAAGGAATTCCATATGGTGGTGACATTCATGCCAACCGAGAACACCAAAAAGAAGATGATCGGCCACGCCATCCAACCGTAAATGAAGAACCGGTTCTTTTTGTTGATGGCAATCGTCGGATTTTTTCTGGCCGCCCTTCTCCCCTCTTTGTTTTTCCTAATTCGCTCCATAATGCTCCTAAAATTAACCGACAACCACTCCGATCGTCTTCATACAGTCGATCCACTGCTGACCTTGATGCCTTTCCGCTTCCAGATTGATGATGTCTGTCACAACATTTTTTACCTGGCCCTGCGCCATCCGGACAAACGGATCCGACGTCATAAACAGCCGCATCGCACCGCTGACGGCGACCTTGGATCCGGAGCCGGCAATGGCAGGCTCCCCTGACGACGCAACTTCGAGAACGTTCCTTCCCCAATCGCTGTGGGAGAGATTTTCTTCATCGTATTTGAAGGCAAAGGGCGTCTGCGTCGCCTCATGCATGCGCTGCAGATTGGGCTCCAGCAGCATAAAGCGTAAAAACTGCTTGGCTCCCTCCACGTTATTGGCATGCGTCGGGATAAACATCACCTCGCCGGGAGCATTGATGTTCACCGCGGCCTCTGTATTTCCCTCCAGCATGGGTACGTTCGCAAATTTGAAGTAATCTTTATCCCCGATGGCACCGCTCATCTCGGAAGTGAACCACCCACCCGAAACGGTAAAAACGCAGGCGCCGTTGATAAAAGAGGTCTGTGCCTGAATATTCGATTGCCCGATGGCGCCTGACACGGCATACCCGGGATAATAGTCTCCTCTCATGTTCTGCTGCGGATTGATCAGCTGCAGAATAGCGTTGAGCGCCTTTTCTACGCCCTCCGTATGGAGCAATTCTTCAGGATAGGCGTCCGTCTGATCATATTCATAATACTCGCGGAATCCCTCGTAATCGCTCTGTGCCCACAATGCTTTGAAGATATAGTCCATATCATAGGTAGTAGCGCCCCAGGAGAAGCCCTTTACCTTGGCGCCGTTGCGCATGAGATCGGACGCTTCCACCGCCTCACACAGATCGATGAGCCCCTGCCATGTGGTCGGGAACTCTCCCTTCGTATATTCACCGCGGCTTTCGATCTGGTCAAGATACTGCTGATTATACACAAAACCCGTCGGATTATATGTATAGTTGATCATGTACCTTTTCCCTTCCCATGTTCCTAAATCGTTATAGATAGGATCTCTCCAGTCATCTTCGGAAACCATGTCGGTCAAATCAACCAGTTTTCCCGCCGTAGCATATTGGATCCAGGTATGCCGAAGATCCAATGTGGCATAGATATCTCCTACAAAGGAATTTACTGCCATCTCGTTTGCGAGCGCCTGTGCAACATTGCTGTTTTCGATTGCCCGCACATTGATACCCGTCAGGCGCTTGTAATCGGAGGCGACTTCACGAACGAAGTTGATCCCCAGGCCGCAGGTTTCCATATAAAAGACCACTTCATCTTTGTTTGTAAACGAATCGAGGTCGATCAGTTTTTTAATAGCTTCATCGTAAGCCGCTTCTTCCTCCGGGGTCCTCTCCGGAAGGGTGGTCGTAGATCCGTTGCCGCCGCTGCATGCCGTAGGTATCAATAAGAAAAGCAGGCAAAGCAGCACACACAGTACTGACGTCATTATTTTTTTCACTTCAATGGTCCCTCCGTCAAATTTATTGTGCAGGGCGGCAGAGATGCCTTTGCCGCCCTGCACTCGCTATCCTTATTTCGCTGCACCTTTTCTCTTCAAGAGCAATACTGCAACGACGACGGCCGCCATTGCCACAGCTGCACTCGCTCCATAAGCGCTGCCGCTGCAACCGGTAGAACCCGTATCCGCACTGCCCTGCGTCCAACCGCTGTACAGAACGATATCCTCCGTAACGGGTGTATTGAAATCGAACGCCTGCGTGCACGCTTCATCCAAGAACCATCCCACAAAGGTATAGCCCTCCATTGTCGGATCTTCGGGGCGCTCCACTTTCTGTCCCTCTTCGACCGTCACTTTTTTGCCGTCAAAGGAAACTGTAAACGTATTTGCGACGCGCAGAGTTAAAGTCTTCGTGAAAGTGCCGATGCTGGTTTCTGCTTTTACCTCGATGACGACGTCGCCCGTCTTCGTTCCGACGGTCAGCCAGCCGTCCTCGTCCATCGCAAGGATACTCGTTCCCTGCGTAACGGCCATGGTATATGTTGCGCCTTCCAGATTGATCGCCTTGTTGATGACGATCTGATCTATATTTTCACGCTTTCCGCTTTCGGCAGGGGCGAACAGCGTTTCACCGGTGCTTGTTGTGACGGTGAACAGCTCCGGCTGTGCCGCATCGGCATTGACGGGAGCAATGGTGACGGAGCTGCCCTCCTCGCTCAGATGAGAATACGCGCCCAGCCAGGAACCGTACGTTACATCGCCGAAGTCAATATTGGCCTCCGTGATCAGCTCGTCATTGACCTTGATATATGCGTGATACCCGTATTCATTGCCTTCGACAAAATACGGCACCGTGCCGACCTCTACCAGGAAAGGAGTGCCTGCCGTCACATCCGCAGGATAAGGATATAACGTGGAATTGCCGAGCATATTCATGCCGTCTTTATTGAACCAGAACCAAACTGCATTATCCGAATTTGCACTTGCTCCGCGGAGAGTATAATAGAAATTGAACGACTTGCTGAAATCGGCAACGGTCATACGGAACTTGTACGCATACACACTATGCATATCTTTCAGTGTAAAAATCGGAACGTTATAGCTTTCCGCCGGGGCATCGTATGCTGCCTGCGTGTACGTTACGCCCTCTCCGATGGGAAGCAACGTTTCGAGGTCTGACACAGCGTGATGCTCATCGCTGTCGCTGATCACGCGAAGCACCTCATCGACGGTGATGCCGCCCAAATAGAAAGTGCCGTCTGCCGTAATATTGATACTGCCGATGATGCCCTCTGCCAGTGTTTCGAAATCAGCGGTCGTAAGCTCGACGTCGAACCATCTGCCCTGCACGCCGTCTGTAACGGTAAGAGAGGCCTCCGCCTCATCCGCGGCAAAGGCGATGGATGTTGCGCCTCCCTCTGCGGGGATGTACAGGCGCAGCCGCATATTGCCGAGGCTGACGCCGCCCTCGCCGCCGGTGGCGACGACCATGGGTTTCAGGAATGAAATGCGCGCATCGTCTGTGATCATCAATGCCTGTGAATTGTCATATGCGCCCTTGCCGTCCGTATCGTTTGCGGCGGGGAAGTCCGCCACAAACTCTGCGCCTGTGCCGGATACCGTCATCGAGCGCTCCGTTGCATCCGTAAGGACGTAATCGTCGAGATAGGAAGTGGGCGTCGTCGCCTTGAACAAAATGCGCCCGAAATAGGTATCTGCCTGCCCCACCGTCTGCGGATTACTCGGCGTACCTACGGCGTCCTTCGCAAAAGTGATGGTGCGCACAAACCCGTCGTCATCTGCAAACAGCGCCGTTTCCAACTTAAGCTGAATGGCATAATTGCGCAGCGCAGGCACCTCAACGGAAGCGACTGCCGTGCTCTCGCTGAGCACCGTCGCGGAGGAATTAAAGAAATAAGTGGTGACAGGACCGGTCTGGTTCCACGTCTGCATGACCGCCTCGATGACCATATAACTGTACGCCTGCGCATTGACGGGGCGGGAAAGCCTGAGCACGGTGATCGCCTCATCCGATGTCGAACGCGTGATTCTCGTTACATTGTCGGAAGGGACGTTGAAGCCGGGGATTCCGTTGTTCCCGTAAACTCTGCCGCTGCCGGTAGCGCCCGGCTCCAGAGCTTCCTGCTCCTCCGTCTTTACATTGAACGAGAGATACCCCGTCAGCTCGTTCGCGGTGATGGCGCTGTTTTTCTCGAGCTTCATATCCCCCGCCTGCATATAGAAATCTTCCGCTTCCTCCGTTTCAAAGCGGACGTAGGCGATCATGACCGACCATTTCTGGTCGCCGACCGTATCTCTCGTAACAAGCAGCCCTTCCGTCATGCCGTCTGCATTGGTAAAGTCTGCCGTGTTGACCGTAAACGCAAGATCCGTGTTGTCCATCGAGGTGCTGACAACTTTTGCGGCATTATCTGCGGTGAGATTTTCGCTGTATGCATTTTCGGAACGCTTGGCGGAGTCATACCCATAAAAATAGGTATTGACCGGCGTATTATCCACGCCCTTATACATAGCATATACCGTCATCTTCGGATACAACTGCGGATCGATCGCCTCGGGAAATTTGAGGACGCCGACCATATTGCCCGCCGCCATCGTAAAGCTGACAACTTTATCCCGCTGTGCATCCTTCGCATACGTCTCGTCGTCGAACAGCGCCCAAACGCCGTCATAACCGGGAGCCGTGATCCTGACACCGCCGTTCCCGTTATACACGGTAGAATACTGCACGTCTTTTGCAACGGCATTGCCGGTAAATTCATGTCTCTCCATACTGACGGCATCCTCAGCATAGACCGTGAGTTTCGTTGTATCCTCTTCCTCACCTTCTGCCGCAAAGGATACCGTAAAGCCCGCCGCGAGCATACACGCGCATAGCACCCCGGCGAACAGGAAAAGCATCCATTTCTTCAGATTCCGCGTCATCATTTTGACCTCCTACATATAAATTGTTCATTCATGCGCCGGCGCCGCTGCATCAACGGAAAGCTTCTCTCGGTCATATTGATCCTCCGGTACATTCTCAACCGGAAGATCAAACGACCCCGCTTGCGAAAAGCAAAAGAAACAACTCCTCTGAAGCCCCGCAAGACAACTTTCTTTTTTTGCCTCTGCCCGAGGCGTTTCCGGCGCAAATTGCCGCGTTTAAGGCAGAATTTTCGCGGTAATTCGCCTTTTTCCATCTGTTTTCATTATAATAGTGAACGGGATAAGTTTCAATAGATAAAACAAAGCAAAATCTAATAAAAACAAATATGTTTATTTGCCATATACTTCCAGCGGCGGTATCTTCAGCTCCTTCGTAGAACAAGTAATGCCGCCGTTTCCGCCGATGCCCGCAGTATTCCCGAACAACGGCGCGAGCGAAGAATACAGACACACACGTACCTGCATATTCCTGCCGCGCAAATGTTCGGGCAATTTCCATATAAACGGAGGTTCCGCACACATTCCGAGCGACACTCCGCCGACGGATAAAGCCGCGGGACAGCCCGCTGAAAAGCCAAGCGCTTCAGCAGAAGAAAGATCCATCTCCGCGCGCAGCTCGAACGTACCAAAAAAGGAAAGCGCCTGCCCTGCCCGTATGCATACCTGACAGCTGCGCGCAGTCAAAACGGAGGCGGACGCGTCAAAGTCGCCCCCCAAAATGCAGATCGGCAGGAATTTTTTTTCTGCAGCCGGTGAGGACAGGATATGTTCGCCCCGCGCAATCAGCCGCGTTTCAGACGCATACAGCCCGGCAAAGCCGCGGGGGAGTTCTTTCGCCGCCCCTTTGCCGACGACGGGGATTCCGTCCAGCAGCAGTTCATCTTTCTGCGGATATGTACGTAGATAAACGGTGACAGGCATCTCTCCGCCCACGGAAAAGGTACAGCTCCCCCCTGACAAGACAGGGCGAAAGAATGACGGTGCAAGATATGTTCCGCCGAATTCTCCGCAGCTGCCGCACAGCCGATATCCTTCTTCTTCGCATACCTCGTCACGGCAAAGCGTACGCACGCCATACAGCTCGCATACCCGACGCACCCCTCCTTCCGAAACAGCGACACGCTTGGGTTCATCAGTCAGATTCAACAAGAGCAGGGAGCCGTCTTCATACTTCTTGATAAAGACTTCTTTTTCGGCTGCGCCTGTATCGGCATCCTGCAGGGAAACCGCGGCACTGTAATGCGCTGCAAGCCAGGCAAGCGCCTGCTCTGCGCCGGCAAAAGTGATTCCGCGGCGCTTCTCCACCAATCCCTTCTGCGTATATTCAAAGAGAAAGGCGCATTCTTCACTCGAACTCCCGTCTCCCGTCACCCGCCAAAGGAAGCCCCCGGCGACCAGCCCCCGCAACAGGGAGAGATAATCTTCGCTGAGCTTATAGACGGACTGCCCGCCCGCGAGTGCCCCGCCGGCGCGGACGGGATAGACAACGGCAACATCGGCGACGGGTTTCTTTACCGCAAAGGCTGCCGCCCTGTCTGCCTCAGCAGAGAGAAGCCCCAACATGGGGAAGCGAGGGTCGGTCGGGGTAAAATCCGTATAATAATCAGGCTTGGCAAAATTGCCGCGCGCATCGAACGGTGCAACGGCTGACACATAATCGGAAATGCCAAATGCGGCGCAAAGCCAGATCATGCGCTTCATCGCCGTGAACTCCAAATCGACGGGTCCAAGCGCAAAAAGCTCCGCAACGCCCGTTTGCTCCTTTTCCCGCAATGTATATTCGACGGCAGAAAGGGCGTCCCACTCGCAGCCGCGCAGGGAATAATCGGAAAAAATATTATCGATGCCCGGCCTGGAAAACCCTCGCAGAAGGCGCAGAAGGTCGTAATTATCCTTGACGGAGGCGGCAATATCGTGCTCTGAGTACAGATGCCCCGTAAAAAGCAGGCCGTTCTCCTCACACCAAGTACGCACGGCGTCCATATACGTATGTAAAAACCGGTCGTTGAGCAAACGGCCTACCGCCGTGCAATAAGCAGGGCTTTCGCCATCGCACAAAAAATCTTCGCGCAGATCCCTGCCCGTCAAACGCCTGTAATCCTCCTCCATTCCGCTGTAATACGGCGTTGCGTCACGATAGCGCCACTGCAGCCAATCTGCGGCATTTCTGTTCGCGATATAGACATAACTCGGTTCGTCGGAGAAAAAACCGATCACCGAATTTCCGAACAGACTGCCGATCTCATGTTTATACCGTTCGTGCGTGTTCCGGATAAAAGCGCGCACCGCCGCGGGGGAGAGCACGTCCGGATAGGTCGTGCCGTTCCCGTCCGTGCGGCATATTTCGATGCGGGCTGTTCCCCCCTCCCCGGCACGGCGCAGCGCTTTCAGGCAATATTCTTCCGTCTGCGTGATCAGCCCGCCGCACTGCCCGGAAGGCCAATTGTACTCATCGTACAGCCAGAACCGGAAACCGCGACGCCTGCCTGCATCCAGATACAGACGGAGCATGCGGAAATATTCATCGGACAGATAAGGATATTCCAGACCTGTCCTGGGGTACAGCAGAAGCGTATCGATCCCTACGGATTCGTATTCCGAAAACAGACGGTCAATTTCTTCCCCCGTCGGCTTTCCCGTCATTGAAAACATCGGTATCAGGTGTTTAGACATAGATGCGCTTTCCTTCTTTCAGTTTTCACAGCGGAAAAAGTGCGTTACACTTCCTTCCCCTTTTGGTTGCTTTTTTTGCGGACAACGAGTATAATAAAAATATCCTGAGCAAAGACAGCCCCGCAAAATCCGCCCGGTTTTTGGGGCACATCAGCCCGGCATCTTTAATAGTGCAAGGTATCTTTATGAAATTTGCCTATATCAACCCGTTCGTGCGATGGGCGCAAATCACTTCATATCTCCCTTACCGTGACTACAGGGTCGCTTACGATTGCCGTCTCTTTTACATCATGGAAGGCAAGGGGCAGTTTTTCGCAGATGAAACGTCCTATCCTGCGGAACCGGGGAGCTTATTCTTTATCCCTTGCGGAAAGAGATATCGCCTGCTCAGCGATAAAGTAACGCCGCTCTCCTTTTTTGTTTCCAATTTTGATCTGACATATGAACACAGCGATACCAAAACGGTCATGTTTCCGATGTCATTGAGCTCCTATTCGGAAGCGGACAGGCTAACACAGCCCCTGATTGACGACGAAACGGCCTTCAATGATTATATCATTCTGAACGCATTCAGCGATATGCAGTCTGTCGTGGAAAACATTGCAAAGCATTTCCGTTCCTCCAAGCCGCAGTCTGACATGATGATATCCGCCTATATGAAGATCCTGCTCTGCCAGATCGCGCAGCTGCTGTCACTGAAGACGAACAAAAGCAATTACATCGTTGAATCCGTCAAAAAATTCCTCCAGAAACACTATGCGGAGGAAATTACAAACGAATCCGTATCACAGGAACTCAACTACCATTCTTACTATCTCAACAGTCTGTTCAAGAAGGCGGAAGGGATCACGATTCATGCTTATCTCACCAACTACCGCCTGCAGCAGGCGGCTTTCCTTCTCACCGAAACGGATCTCTCTATCCGCGAGATAGCGGAGCAGACGGGGTTCGCATCTCCCGAACATTTCTGTTTCCTGTTTAAGAAACATTTTCACCGTCCGCCCTCGTTTTTCCGAAAAAAATGACTTTATTTCTGAAAATCCTCGATGGAAAAATGCCACGGCTCGCGCTTTCTGAACGGCGTTCTGAACTTTTTGGTCAGAACGCCTTTTTCTTCGAGATGACAGTAACATGCTACGTCGCACGCTCTGCCACAGATAGAACACTGATAACTATGCTGCGCGGGAGGATAAAAATAGATGCGGTTCAAAATCTGCTTGGCTTTCTGTGCGTCAACGCCCGCTTCGCCGGCAATAATGGAAAGCCTGTCTTCGAGGTCTTCGAAAGCATCCGGAGGCATGAACGGATTTTTCAGCCCGCAGGCTCCGTTGTAGTAAACGGCACACTTCCATTTGTCAAGCTCGCCCGTGCCGGCATCGATTGCCCTGCCCGGGCAACCCGATACGCAGGCGCCGCACTTGTCGCACAAATGCGGCGCCTGTACTTCATCCCCTTCGAGAACACAGTCCGTAAGAACAAAACACCAGCGCACCATCGGCCCGAACGCGTCCGTCAGCAATGCGCCGTGGAATCCAAGCTCTCCGACGCCGCACCTGACCGCCGCATCGCCGAATCGCATCTGCGTTTCCTGCTCACGGCCTTCATAGATCGTCGTATAGGCAACTTCGGGGTTGATGCTTCCCTTCTCCGCCATTATCGTTTGATGTCGGCGCTGCGGAAGAGCCGTATATCCCTGCGCCTCAAGAAAGTTGCTCACGCGCAGCGCCGCCATGGGCATGACCGTTTCTTCCATATTCTCCACGCCCATCGTCGTATATTGATAGTAAGTCGATCCCTCCTCAATGCCTCTGTAAATGCCGCGCAATACGCGGAAAACGAGACAGATCACTGATTTTACCTCCGGGAAGATGCGGAAAACGGGATCGTCCGTTTCAAAACGGGAGGACGGAGCAACGCCGACGATATCGGCCCCGCATTGCTGCGCCAGTGAACGGATACTTTCTTTCAGATTCATAATTTCCTCCCCGTGATATGCTCGTAGCAGGCAATATCGCATTTTTTTCCGCACAGACAGGGCGCGTATCCCCACTGCGTGCGCGGCAGAAAATTTGTTTTTTTGAATAACTCGCGGGCAGATTTGCCGTCAAAGCGCTTTTCTCCGCGTATGATGCGATCCCTGTCATCCTCCCCGGCAAGATATGCGTCCGTCATGAAAGGATTGCTCTCATGTGCGCCGCGGTAATAGACGGCACATTGCCACGTATCCAACCCCGCCTCTCCGATGGCCCCGCCCGGGCACGCCGATGCGCAGGCCGTGCAGCCCTCGCAAAACTCCCTGTCATAAGGGGCATCGCATTCCAGCGGCGCATCCGTCACGATAAAAGCATATCGCATCAGCGGCCCGTAACGTTCATTGATGATCCTCCCGCTTTTGCCGGTCACGCCCAGTCCGCACGCCTTTGCCGCTTTGCCGAAATCGATGATGACATCCGGTGCCGGCTTCCCCTGTGCCACAGGCGTTGCATAGCGGAGCTCATAGGTATCCATGACTTCCGGATTGGTCGTCTTATCCCCCTTGATACGCAGATTGGGAGTCGTACGCTGCAGGCAGGCATCGTATCCTGCATCCTCGATCATCCGCGCGATGCGAAGCAGAAAGATCTCGAAAAACTCCTCGTCAATGTACTTTACTCCCATCGTCGTATATGTATAATACTGCGTTTTTTGCTCCATCGCTCTGTACAATCCTTTCGGTACGGGTACGCCGAATCCGACGATACACCGCGCGTGCGGCAATATCTGCTTAGGATCCCGTTGAATATTCTCCCCCTCAAAGAGCTCCAGCGAGCCGATGCCGCAGCACGCAGCGCCCATTTCCGCCGCCCTCTGTTTAATTGCTTCCGATGTCAGCATATCCCTCTCTCCTTTATCGGTCCATTTTCCAGGCTTTATGCGTGCGCAGCGGCTCTTTGAACCTGTTCTCCATACAGCCGCCCTTCTTTTCAAGCATACTCACGCAGCCTCTGATACAGCCGCCGCATTTTGCCATATTGTAACCTACCCAACTAGGGAAATATTTCTGCAACGCAGAATATACTTTGACAACCTCTGCCTCATCCGCTACCTGCGTTTTGCCCTCCAGCAGATCGAGATCCCCGTTTTTATTTTCGTCGAACACCTCTTTCGGGACAAAGGGATTGTAATATCTCCCCGCGTGCGTATAAAACGCATAGCAGCGCCACATATCGATATCTCCCCATTCGCAGATCTTTCCGTCCAGATCTACGGTGACCTTTTTATCGCTGCCGATCGGAGGAATGCACTGCCCGGGGCATTCGCGCACGCAGGCGCCGCACTTACGGCACAGCGGCTCCCCGTGATACATTTCGTCATATTCCAATTCCGCATCCGTAAAGAGAAAAGCGACGCGCTGCAGCGGCCCGAATTCCGGCGTGAGAAGCATCTTTGACCAGCCGATCTCGCCCAAGCCGCAGGCCACTGCGGCGAGCCGGAAATGAAACTGCAGATCGGGCGGCACGCTGTCATCGCGCACGGCCCGGGTAAATTCTACGCATCTGTGATGCGGCGTTGCGTCCCGCTGCTCTTCGTTGATCTCTATCTGCTCTTCCGGAGAAAGGGTAGCCCCCTTGCTGCCGTCCATGTCCGACACACAGCCTCTCGCGCCCGTATTGCGGTAAACGAACGCCTCATACCCCTCATCTTCAATAATCTTTCCCACCTGATACAAAACGGCAGGCGCAAAGATCTCATTGATGCCGCCGTATGCCATCGACGGATATTGATAAAACTGCGTTCCTTCCTCGATGCCGCGCTGTACCCCGCGCGGAATGCGGAATACAAAACCGATAACGCTTTTTGCCTCCGGGAACAAAAACTTCGGATTCATCACGTCGGGCGCTCCCCGCAAACGCGACATGGGCGCTATACCGCATTTATCCGCACCTGCCGCATATGCGGCGCGTTTGATCATTTCGCTCGTCAACATATTCTGTTCAACCCTCCAATTTTATTGCGACACTGCGATATACTTCTTCACAATAACCGCAACCGGCACAATTTTTGTCACAAGTAGCTACTCTTTCTGCAAAATCATGCGGAAATTTCCCGTTTTCCAATATCCACGGATATACGACCCCGGCGTGATCCGGCTCCAGAAGATCGAGAATATTGCCGACATATTTCCCCTTCAGATATGCTTCTGTCACGCGGGCAGGCGCACGGTTGATGCGCGTTGCAAGTTTTGCCGACGTGAACAGCCCTTCATACAGGGGAACATCTTCCGGACGAATAAAGTTCGTATCCCGCACGAGAGAAATTCTGTTTTCCTCTTTCTGAACGAAATCACGGCAGATACCGCGAAAGACATAGGCGTTGTCCATCTCGGCGATTTCCCTTTCATGTGCGACAAGATTGTCATGAAAGACGTGTGCGGAACAGCCGTTAAGGCAGCCGCTGTTGAAGAGCGCGTACAGCTGTTTGCCCTCACTGTCGCACCAGGCTTTAAGGCGGCGGATAAGCGGAAGATCTCTGTTGTTTTCCCTCTTCATGTAAAAGCCGTCAAAAAAGTCCTGCAGGTAACGCATACCGGCAACGCTGCCGATCTCCATATTGACGGAAGCGCGCGTATGCACATCGCTGAAATTATCCTTGACAAATTTCGCAATAACAGGCGAGGTGGTCGTGACGGAAGAAAGCCCGAATTCCGAACGGAAATATTCGATCAGATCACCGATATCATTGAAAAAGCTGCGGGCAAGCGCATATTTGCCGTAGCAATTGCCGTTCAGGAGAAAGTTGATCGAAATGCCGTACGAAGCGATCTTTTTCAGATCCGAGATCTGTTGCTGTTTTTTGATAAAATCCTGCTCCCCTCTTTCCGCATTGCTCCGCCCGTTCGGAAGGGCTCCGAAAGCAAAATACACCTCATTGATCTCTCGGGGATGGGCAGTAACTGTACGGACGATCTCCTCCCTCTTTTGCAGCTGATAACCGACAGAAAACTTCATTTTTACCGATCCCCCCCTTTTGCCGGTATCATTATACTATAAATTTCCATATGCCTGCAAGGTACAAAACAAAGAGAAAGTTTATAAATACAAAGATTTTATGCAGACAATCCGCCCTGTTCTCCTCAGTTTCATGACTTGCGAATTCAATATGAATCTATAAATAAATGAATAAGCTTTATTTTTGCTTTTAAATTTCTGCGATCTCCGAAGACATCGTCTGAAAATGCCGATAACAAAAAAATTGCGGTAAAAGCATGTTTACCGCAATGTAAAAAAGTTATATCATGTACATACTGTTTATAAAAGCATAACAGCCGCGTCAAGGCGGGCTTGCTCTTTTACATACACTCTTTGAGTATCTCGTAAATTTCGCCGCCCGTCATTTTTTTGTAGCTGAACGGCTGGATCGTTGTGCTGTAAGCAGCCTCTTCCAGAATACGGTCGGTAATGGGCGTTTTTACGTTCAATTGGGAAAGCCTTGCAGGCAGGCCGCACTCCTTTATAAAGTCTGCGAGAGCATCGATTCCCGCGAGCGCAAGCTGAATCTCCGTTTTGCCCTCTCCCGAAATGCCCCATACGTTTTTGGCAAAACGCACGAACTTCGGCAGGCCCTCCTTGACGATAGGCTGAATGACGGCAAGCCCCATGCCGTGGTTGCAGTCGGTATATGCGCCGAGCTGATGCTCGATCATGTGCGCCTGAAAATCCGTCTTTTTGCCGATTTTCAGAATTCCGTTTTCCGCCATTGCCGAATCCCACATGAGGTTGGAGCGTGCCGTATAATCGTTGTGGTCTTTGAGGAGCGCGCGCATATTGCGGATGGTGCTCTTCATGACCGCTTCGTTTATATCGTCGGACACGTTGTCTTCGTCAGGATAGCCGAAATATGTTTCCATTGCGTGGGAAAGCGTATCGAATGCGCCCGACATGACCTGTGCAAAGGGTACGCTCATCGTATATTCTGGATCGAGCACGGCAAAGCGAGGAGAAACGCCGAAAAGTCCTGTCTTGATTTTCTTTTTTTCATTGGTAATGACGCCGCCCGCATTCATTTCGCTGCCCGTGCCCGAAACGGTGACGACTGCTCCGAGTGGCAGAAGTGCGCCGCTCAGTTTTGGGAATCTGCCCTCCTGCAATTCAGCCGTCCAGACGTCTTCGTCCGTCTTTGCCTGCAAAGCCACGATCTTGCAGCAGTCGATGACCGAACCGCCGCCGACGGCAAGAATGAGCGATACGCCCTTTTCTTTTGCAATGGCTGCGCCCTCCTGCACTTTGGCATATGTGGGATTGGGCATGATACCCGAAAATTCTACGATCTTTTTGCCGGCGTCTTTCAGAACGGCAATGATTTCGTCATACACGCCATTCTTTTTTACCGAACCGCCGCCGTAGGCGAGCATGACCGTATCCCCGTATCGGGCGAGTTCTTTTGCGAGATGCGCCTTCACCGCGCCTTTCCCGAAATAAACCTTTGCAGGGTATTCAAAAACAAAATTTTCCATAATCGTCTCCTTAACGAATAAAATTTGTCAATACTTTTTTATTTTGCGGGATATTTAACCCGTTTTGTTTGCCGAATTCTATACATTTCAGAAGCCACGCCATGTTTTTACCGAGATTATACATGGTCATAAGCCCCTCTTTATCCTGCAACACGTACTGTGGCTGACTGCCGTAAACATGATTCCAATAGGTGGAAGATACGACGGGCATCGAGCAAATCGTGAAATACTTGTTGATGACGTCGAAAGAGGCTGTCGTTCCCGCTCGCCGCGCAGAAAGAATTGCAGCCGCGGGCTTAAACGCAAAGTTTTGTCCGCCCGAATAGAAGGCTCTGTCCATCACCGTCAAAAGACGCGCGCTCGGATGAGCGAAATATACGGGTGAGCCGAATACGAAGCCGTCCGCCGTTTTTGCCTTTTCTGCAAGTTCGTTTGCAATATCGTCAAACACGCATTTGCCGATCTCGTGGCATTTGCGGCAGGCAACGCAATCGGGAACCGGTTTGTTGCCGATAAAGATCGTTTCCGTTAAAATTCTTTCCTCGTTCAGCGCGCGTTCAACTTCCGCAAGCGCTACACTCGTACAGCCGTTTGCCCGCGAGCTGCCGTTTATAAGCAATACTTTCATGTTTTTACCTCGTTATACTCAAAGATTCAGAGCCAGATCGTCCAACCAGCCGCTTATCTGACTGCTGCCGCCGATACGCCGTTGACCGTAAACCGCAAGTCCGTCGCAGGAATCAAGAAAGGTGGGCATCGTTTCTTCTATATCGCTGCCTCCACTCGTGCAGAAAGGAATAATGAGCTTGCCTGTCAAATCATAACTTTCCAAAAAGGTATTGATGGGCGCAGGCGTGGCGTGCCACCAGACAGGATAGCCGATAAATATTATTTCATAGTCCGCCATGTTTTCGACCGTTGCCGAAAGTTCCGGACGGGCGTTGTGCCGTATTTCGCTGTTGGACTGCGTATAGACGTTGCTATAAGGTTCTTTCGGTGCAATCTCGAATAAATCCGCGCCGATCTGTCCGCTCAAAGCCGTTGCGACGCCCCGCGTTGTACCTGAATGAGAAAGATAAGCCACCAAGACGTCTTTTTGCTCCATCGCCGCAATCTCATCGCGTACAGCAAGCGTCTGTTCCTCATTCAATGAATTGTCGGTCAGCGTGCGAGCCGAAGCCGGATGTCTGTAAATGTTATATCCAACAACGGCAGCTACGAAAAGTACGATTACTACCGCAATAATTATAATGGGTATCATAACTTTTTTCTTTGTCACTTTAATAAATCCTCCGTCAGCTTATAAAACCGTTTTCCGCCAAATATGTGTCTATGGCAGAGGTGTTTCTGTGGGAGGCATACAAACCCTCATGTACGGTCGCACCGACGGCACACCTGCGGACAAAACTCATAGAGTTATCGTAATACTCGGAATTACTGTTGCTTGCGCCCTGAAAAAACAGATAAATATCCACATCAGCCGTCCAAGTATAACTTTCCAAGAAAGTACCGATAATCATAGGTGCCGTATGCCACCAGATGGGGAAACCAATCAAAATCGTATCGTATTGCGACACTTCTTCCTGCGAAAGAGGGGCTTTAATGGGAGGACGCGCATCGTTATCTCGTTCGTCGCGCGCGTCGTAGCCCCATTCGGTATAAGGCGTATCGGGATACGGCACAACAGGCTCGATCTGATGCAGGGTACCGCCCGTCTGTTCATGAATATAAGTCGCCATTACTTCGGTATTATTGCTCCATGTAAAATATACGACCAAAATATATGCTTCATCAGAAGGTTCTGCAGGCGTTTCAGGTTCTGTCGGTTCTTCCGGCGGTGTCGGTTCGCTCGGTTCCGTCGGAACGTCATCGGGCGGAGCAATCGTTCCGTCAGCGGACAAACCGAGAGATTCTATCCATGCGCTCATTTCTGCCGTCTCGTTTCTGCGGAAACGCTGCCCGAAAATCACGTTCACGTCATCGCCGCCTTTCAGCCGCGCGGATTCTTCAAAATCTGTATTGCTGCCCTCAATTCCGTCGCTCGCCGCCGTACAGAAATTGATGACTGATTTCCCCGAAAAATCGTAATGTTCCAAGAACGTTCTTACGGGCGCGGGCATCGTTTCATACCAAATCGGATAGCCGACAAATACAGTTTCATATCCGGCCATATCCTCTTCGGGCAGATAATCTGCAAGAGGCGGGCGGGCGTTGCTGTTGATCTCTTCTTCGGGATCATCGATGCTTAAATCATAGGGCGTTTCCCTCTCAATTTCAAACAGGTCCGCCCCCGTCATTCCCTGTAAGGACTGTGCGACGCTTTCCGTATTTCCGGTATGCGAAAAATAGGCGATCAATACATTTCTGTTTGTCTCCGGCAATTGCCCCGGAGGCGGAGTGTTTTGGCCGCCCGGACTGCAAGCCGCAAATATACTTACCGCGGCAACACAGGCAAGAACCACTGCCGGCAATTTTGAAAAATGCTTCATCGTATTCCTCCTCAGACTTTATGTTCCGTGACCCGAATAATGCAATCGAGCGTGTCCAACGAATTTTGTCCGTCGTGAATTTCCTTCAATAATCTGGCGCGCAGCGTGCGTAAAAATTGTGTTGCCTTTTCCACTTGATCCTGGCGGATATAGGAAAAAAATTGCAGCACCTCATCCGTTTTCAGACCAAAATTTTTGAGCGTTCGTATCAGCCCGACATCTTTTGCATCCTGTGCACTAAAACATACACAGCCGTCTTTTTCCTTTCCGATCAGCCCTTCCGAATAATAGCCGGCAAGTTCATTCTCAGAGATACCCGTTAAAGAAGTCATTTCCCGCAAAGTCATATCCAGATCTCCCAAATAAAAAATTTGAGCGTGATCCCCTATCGGATCACACTCAAATTATAATTTATTTCCTTTCAAAAGTGAAATGCTTATTTTTGCGGGGCGGCAATGCTCATCGAGCATTGCTGTAAGTATACCTGATCTCCTCATCCGGCTTTATAACTTCTGCGCCCCCTCGAGCCGACAATGCTTTGCGGACATTGCAGACTCTTTCATCTCCGGGATTTTTTATTTTGTGTTTCAGCAGATGCTCTGTACTGTCAATATTAAAGAGG
>ERZ1090880.399-NODE-399-length-23950-cov-6.069303_pt1 | contig 23950 bp, 6 predicted proteins | sample MGYA00478471_ERZ1090880 | MGnify/ENA primary metagenome ERZ1090880 (study PRJEB33644, sample SAMEA5815734) | chicken gut metagenome | biome: Chicken; feature: Gastrointestinal Tract; material: Caecum | place: Ireland | collected 2019-01-01 | study: A study of the... | reverse complement strand
GCGATCGTGCGAGGTTAAATACTTTTGCGGTATCAGCCGAGCAGGGGCGCTGCCGTGCGCGTAACAAGGCGCGCTCAGCGAGCGGCTTTGTCCCCGCGACTCGGTCGCTTAGAATCAATACACGGTAGCCGACACCGTAACGGTCCTTCCCGCCGCGGTCGTGTAATCGATCGTCGTGCTTACGAGGGTCTTGGCCTCTCTGTTGACGACAATGGTCACACGGGCGTCGACGGCGTCGGAGATACCCATGAAGTTGGCGGGCTGGATCACGTTTGCGGTATAGACTACGTTGTCGCCCTGTCTGGTCGTAACGCCGTCGGAGAAATACTCGGTCCTGAACGTGAGCGCTCCGCTTCCGCCGAGTTTATCGGCGATATCGGGTGCGATGTCGGGCGCGATGCAGTAATCCTCTACTACGGCGCCGTTCTCGGTCTCATACTCGTACAGACGCACGTCGCCTTCGTTGATGAGGATGTGGATGTCGGCATTATCGCCGATATTTTCCGCAAGATCCCATATCTCGTCTATCGTAACGTCCGTCACGCAGCCTGCGGCGGTCACGGCGACTACCGCCGCGATCACCGCCATTATCGTAAGAAGGTAAAGTTTCTTTTTCATTTCACACCTCTTATACGTTGAATTTTCTCTTCGCAAGGAAGAGCGCCAGCGCCGCAGCGGAAACTGCCGCAGCCGCGGCTCCCGCCATACCGGCGGTCTTTGCCGCGAGATCCTGAGCGTCGCTTATATCTCCCGCAAGCGAGGCGACGTAAGCGTTGTAATCCTCGACAACTGCGTTATAAGCCGCGCTGTCGATATCCGCTCTGTCGGCCTCGGTCAAACCGTTGTACTGCTCGGTCAGAGTCGCGTATCTGTCGAGATCCGCAGCGGTGAAAGTATCGCCGAACGTCGCAAGCGTTTCGTTGAACTTGGCGGGATCGAGACCGGTGGGAACGGTCACGGTCACGACGGACGAAGCCTCGTGCGTGGAATCCGCCTTGATCCTCACGGAGATCGTGTAGGAAGAGGATTCGTCAAGTCCTTCGAACACGGACGCGTCCTGCCACGTTCTTCCGCCGTCGATGCTGAACTCGGGCGTACCGTCGCTGTCTACGGAGAGCGTGACGCTGTCGTGACGCGCGGTGGCGGTCACGTCGTCTGCGGACAGTTCGTATGCCACTCTTGCGGAAGTCGTAACGACTATCTGAGTGGTGCCGGAAGCGTAATGGTTGGCGTCCGCTTTGTATCTTACGGTCAGCGTGTATTCCGTCTCGGGATCAAGACCGCCGATCGCTCCGTCGGACCACGAGCCGCCGTTATCGGTCGAGATCTCTACGATCTTGCCGTCCGCGGCGGTAACGGTAACGCCGTTCCACGTCACGGTCACGGTGAGCTCGGACTGGGAGGGAGTCGCATAGGTCGCCTTGTTCACGACGAACTGCCTCGTCACGGATCCGGTATAGTTGGGATCGCTCTCGGACGCGGTGATCACTATGTCATAGGTGCCTGCGTTGACAAGCTCGGTCTGCGCTCCTTCGCGCATAATCGTGAATACGACGTCGTATCCGCCGCCCACGGCAAGCAGATCTTCGAGCGAAGAGCCGGTATAATCCGCGCTGCCTACGCTGAGAGCCACGTCTTCGGGCAGCTGAGCTTTGGCGATCGTAACGGTCACTTCAGCCGTTCCTTCGTAATATGTGCCGTCGCCGACGAAGGTGAACACGTATTCGCCCGCTCCGAGCAGCTGCTCGACCACTTCGCCGTTCTTTTCGATCGTCACGGTGAGATGATCGGTGACAACGCCGGTGATCTCGTAAGAGATCTCTTCACCGGTGTAGACCGTGCTTGCGGGCGTGACCGTGATCTTATCGACGGTGAGTTCCATCGCCGAGACGGTGAGGTCGCCGTAAGAGGTGATATTGAGCTCATAGTTGCCCGCCATCGCTTCATCGGTGATCACGAGCGTGACCACGCCGTTCGCGGAAGTGCCGGGTTCGAGCGCGGACAGGTCTCCGTCTCCGTTGTATTGCATACCGAACGTAATCGCGTCGTCGGCAACGAAGTCGGGCTCGTTGTCATACCATACGCCGTCCGTCGCGGGAACGATCGCACCGCTGCCGTACTCGGTGACGCCGTTGGCGACGTCGATTTCCACGGTCTTTTTGTTTACGGTGAGTTCGCCGGTATTTTCGGCGAGCGTGACCTTATAGTTGCCGATCTCGTTCTGCACGAGTCCGACATAATGGGTGCCCGCGTTGAGTCTTCCCTCTCCGTAGGTAAGCTGTTCCGCGATCGCGGAAGTCACTTCGAGTTTCTCTCCGTCGCCGTTGACGAAGCCGTCGCTCGTGATCGTGAATTCGGTCGGAGCCGCGTCGCCGTAAGTTACGGAGCTTTGCGAAGGCGTTACCTCAACGGTTATCTCTTTGGGAAGAACGGAGACCGTAGCGGTATCGCTGTACGTCAGCGAGTAGTTCGCCGCTATGCCCGAGCCGTATCCGACGGACGTGATCGCCGCCGCGCCTTCGTAAACGCCGACGCCGGTCTGCGCACCTACGGAAGAAGCCTCGATCTGAGCCGTCACGCCGTCCCTTGCGAGGATCGCCGCGATGCTGCCGTCGTCTCCGACAACGGACCAGCCGTTATCGGCAAACGCGCTGCCGTAGGTCATCTCCACGTCGTTGGGAGCGATGGTCGCCTCGATCGGGGTCAGCGTGAAGTTGACCGTGATCGTATCGGACATATCTTCGGAGCCTTCGAGAGTATCCGAAGTCTTGAAATAGAACACGTTGTAAGCGTCGGCGGTCAGTTTGAACGTAGCCGTATAGCCGCCGTCCTTTACGTTCCTCACCACGAAGTACGGCAGACCGTTTTCGTCGGTGCCAGCTTCGACGGATCCGTCCACGGTCACGGTCTCGAATTCGAGGGACTCGAACACGCCCGCTCTGTTGAGGATCTCGAGTTTGACGGTGAGGTTGCCCGCCGCATACGGATAGGCGATCGTATATACGTTCATCTGATCCTCCGCAGCGGTGAATCCCATAAGGCGGTTGCCTTCCTCGTCGTAAACGCCCACTCTGGTGTAAAGCGGCGTACCCGTGATAAGTACGGTTCCCGCGGTGTACTGCGCGGCGAGATTGGGATATTCGGCGGCGCCTTCGCTGGCAATGAGCGTGAGCTCGTAGTTGGCGGCGTTGGCGTTGCCGGAGTTGAGTCTTATAGAATAGAGCAGGCTGCCCAGTCCGGGAATGGAATCGAGTTCCTCGTACGTACCGTCGCTGTTCTCGTCGCCGATGACGAACAGTTCGAACAGAGTTCCGTCATCGTCGGTACCGAATATCTCTCCCGACTCGATCGTAAAGGTGACGCCCTCTTTGTAAGGGATATCGGCGCCGACCGCCGCGAGATATTCGAGTTCGATATCGTTGAGCCTCAGCGTGATCGGAGCGGGATCGACGACCACCGTAACGCTGTTGAGCGAATAGTTGTTGTAGAACGCCTCGTCGAACGCCGCCATAGCGATATAGCTGCCGGCGTTTCTGATCGAATCGAGAGCGTCGCCCGTCGGCGCGCCGTCCTGCGCTACATAATATCCGAACGTCGCGGTATCGAGGTTGTACTTATCCTGTTCGGAGTCGATGACGCCGTCAATCGCAGAGATCGTTACGGGAGTCTGCTCTTCTCCATTGTAGGGTATCTGCAAGGAGCCGCCGTAAGTGACGGTGACTGCCTTCTTATCGATCTGATAAGCAAACTTGTTGTTGCTGTCGGGATTGATGTAGTAGTTGTCCAGTATCGCGTCGTCGATATTCGAGCCTACCGCTTCGAGCGAAGCGATATAGCTGCCGACTGCGGTGGGCTGTGCATCGAGCTTGTCGCCGTCATTGGTATAATAGACGATATCGAATTCCAGTTCGTCTATAGCCAGCGCTCCCGTAGCGGAAGTGCTGTAAGAGAACTCGGGAGCCGTGCCGTATTCGAACGAAGTTTCCTCGGGCGCGGTGAGATCGAGCGGCAGCGGTCTTTGAGTGACCTTTAAGTCCATCTGCGCGGCCGCCTCGTTGAAGTTGGACGACGAATACGTAACGGTCAGCGTATAGGTGCCCGCGTCCAGGATATAATCGGTCAGCGGTCCTTCGGTGATGTTGAGACGCACGTTGCCGCCGAGGTTGGAATCCACGGTATTGGTCTCGTCCGCAGGCTGGAAGTAATAGGAGGTATTTCCGAGCGCGGCGTTGAGACCGGAAAGCGTATTCACGTCTGTGCTGTAAACGAACGTGTACGTTCCGTCTGCGGAAGCGGAGAATTCGAGATCCGCCTTCGCAACGGTGAACGTCTTACGGACCGATGTCTCGGTGACTGTCAACGACTCGTCCGAACCCGCACCCGTCGTATCTATGACGTAGTTGGACGGATCGGCAAGAGATGCCACCATAACGTAGTCGCCCGCATTGATCCTGTCGTCCTCGTTGAGAGGCACGTTTTCGTTGCCGGCGGCGTAGTAAACGATATTGACTATCTCGTCGCCCTCGCTGATGAGATTGCCTACCGCGACGTCGAGCGTCTTGGGAGCACCGTTGTAAGACATCCCGTCCGCGCCGTTGACGGTCACGGTGAGAGTCCTCTTCGTCACTTCGAACGCATGATCGGCAAGTGCTTCGAGATTGGTGATCGTATAGTTGGTATCGGCGATGCCGTTGACGGTCACGGAGTAATTGTTCGCGTTCACGACCTGGCTGGGAGTGATCTCGCCGCCGAGCGCGTCGTAATAGGTCACGTCGATCTCGGGCTGCTCTCCCGCCGCATAGTCGCCGGCAACGAGGCTGTCTATCGTAAAGGTGAAGTTCTTCGCCTCTCTGTTGTAGACAAGGTCGAGATCGTTGTACGACACGGTCACGTCTTTCGGCGTTATCTCCATATTGTAGATACGGAGAGCGCCGTCGCTGTTGTCGCTCTTGTAGGCGACGTATCTGAGATCGCTGTCCACAAAATCGTACGTGGTGCCGGACGCGAAGTTGTCCGCCAGGCGGTAGCTCCACGTGTTGGCGTCGACCGCCGTGGAGATATCCACGACCTGCGTGCCGTTGGTGATCTCCCAATATTTGTTATCGGTCAGGTTGCCGAGGTTGCCGTTGCCTTCGATGTTCCACACCTGCAGCGTGGGCACGCCGTACGCCGTGTTGTCGAACTGCTTTGTGGCTATGGGATCCGCGTCGACGCCGCACTGATCGGTGACGTTGGCGTTGTTCCAATACACATGGTATCTGACCGCGGTGCCGGTGTTGAACGAATAGATATAGGTATCCGACGTGGTCCTGGGTACGGTCAGCGTATAGGTCGTACGCATCTGGTCGTACATCGGGGTCGCGGCTCCGTTATTGAGCGTGTAATCCCAAAGCAGAGCTCCCGACGAAGACGGCGCGGTATAGGTCACCTGCGGTCCCTGCAGGGAGGCGACGTCGCTCGACTGCTCGTTGGCGAAGTAGATCTCCGCGGTACCGCCGCCGTTGGCTACGGACGCGTTGATCGGAGTAGCGGTATAGGATTGATTGTAACAGAACGTAGCGTTGCTCGCCACGCTGTCGCCGAGGTAAAATATGTTGGACGCGACGCTCGGTTCGGCGGAGCCGAAGAGCATACCATGTGCGGTAGTCCATTTTTTGCCGTCGCCGGTGGTGGCGGAATAGCCGGTTTCGCCGGTATAGTTGGTGATTATTCCGTCGATGACGGTGCTGCCAGCCGCCGAGTTGGTCCAGCCGAACAGCTGCGTTTCGGAGTTCGCCGAAGTAAAGTTGGCTCCGATAAGCGCGCCTGCGCGCGAATTTTGAGGATTACTCGTATCGAAAGTTCCGCCGATATCGGCATAAAACATTCCGTTACCGGTAACGGTCATGTTGTACATCGTGATGCCTTGCGTGATCCCCGATACGCCTCCGACAAAGGAAGTAAGATGACCGTACTTCCAGACGGAGCCTCTGCCGTTTGAGGTGATCCATACCTGACCGCCCGTAACGACCGACATATTTCCTACCTTACTGTTATATGCGTATCCTGAAATTCCTCCGAACACCGCAATACCGCCCCACGATTCGTTTCCGACATTGCTTATCGTTTTTGTTCCGGATATATTGGCATTTCCCGTATATGTCAGAGAGCAGTTGTTGATAGTCGTATCGGACATCGCTCCGAAAAGACCTCCGGTGATTATCGCTTTGTCTTTATTTCCGTTGACTATACTTGCCGCCCTGCCGATTACGAAATCGAAGTTGCTGACGTTGGCGCCGTTGGCGATATTCGCAAGTCCGCCGGTAAACATCGTCGAGCCGATCTCGTTGAACATCGTGACGTTGCCCGAAGCGATCGCGTTGCTCGCCGCAGAGCTGTCAAGTTCCGGACTGTAATTGCCTTCATAGCCCTCGTTAACTATAAGTTCGACTTCGGCGCCGCAGCCGTCGATCGTGGCTCGGAATATTCCGTCCGTCGTCATAACGGCTCCGTGGTACGGACTGCCCGCATTTCCTGCTCTGTTGCCGAAGTAATACGATATCGCCGTTCCGTCGTCCGAGTACGGTTTGAGAGCCGCCCTTGCGCCGGAAGTACCTCCGTTGGACTGCACCCAGCTTGTGAGTTCGGACTGATTGGTGATACCGGTATAGCCCTGCCCTACAAGCGCGTTGTAATAAGCGTTTGCCTGCCGCCAGTCGTCGAGATCGTAAGCGGTGTCGCCCACGGTCACCGATCTGACGTCGGTATTGAGAGCAGCGGAATTGCCCGCGGACGGGGTCGTCATCTGCTGCTCTTGCCTCGGCGCGATCAACGCAATGCCCGCGCATATAAGAGCTACGAGCAGTACGGATATGACCGCTATGCCGACGCGTTTTGCCGTTCTATCCATATTTCCCTCCATCGCCTTATCGGCGAAAATTTACTCCGTTCTCCGCGGCGGATCGCGCCGCGGAGCCTGTCATCGTCAGATGACGTTCTTACGCTTTTTGCGTCTGATCACGATCACCGCGGCTACGGTGCCCGCTATCGCGACGACAGCCACGACTATACTTACCACAGCAACTATCGTGCCCGCGTCTGTCGTATCTCCGCCGTTTCCTCCGTTGCCGGGATCGTTGCCGCCCGGATCGGAAGGATCGATCGGACCGAACTCCGCCTCGGCTACCGTCACCGTGACGGAAGCGGACGACTGTATGTCATAGTTGGAACCTCCCGAAGCCGTGACCGTATAAGTGCCGGCAGGCAGTCTGCCCGCGCTGTCGGGAGTGATGATCTGTCCGTCCTGATTGGTAAAGATCAGATCCGCATTCTCGATACCGTCGATGCCCTCGAACGTGGCGGATATGATATCGTTGATATCGGTATCGGAAGTGATGTCGGCTTCCTCATCCACGTTGAACTGTACGTCGGTGACCCTGAGCGAATAGATCTCGATCCTGACGGGCATCGTCACGCTCGTGTAATTGAGGCCGCCGGAGAATACGTATCTGCCGCTGTAAACGCCCGCGTCGACAAAGTCGCTCGTGGAACCGTCGTCCGCATAATAGGTCGCGGAGATCGACGCTCCGCCGAGCAGCTCGCCGAACGTGAACTGCAATTCGTTGCCTTCGCCGTGAGCTTCGCCGTCGTAATCCGCGATCACGTTGACGGTCGAACCGTCGAGTCTTACCTCGGTGCCGCCGTTGGTCACGGTCAGTGCGGAAGCGAGCGAGATCTGCGACACGATGACTTCAAGCTGAGCGGTAAACGTCGCGTAGTTGTCGGAAGTGACCGTAAACGTGAGCGTATAGGTACCGGCTATGGTAACGTTCATTGCCGACGGTCTGGTCGACGAGAACACGTTTCCGCTCGATTCGTAAGTCACGGTAAATCCGGGTTCGTTCTGCGCTACGAGCGGATCCGCCGTAGAGAAGGTAACGTAATGGTTTGTATTGCTGTATTCGTAGGTAACGTCGGCTATGCCGTTGGCATCACTGTCCGTATCCATGGCGATGACCGTATCGGTATCTCTGTAAGTCGCCTCGAAATCGGACAGCTCGAACTCCGCTCTCTCTATAGTCAGCGTTACTTCTTCGGAATACGCTTCGTTGTAGTTTTCGTTGCCGGCATAGTAATAACGGAACCTGTACGTGCCCGCATTGATGAATTCGCCCTGCGAGCCGCTGACGGGCAGCCAGTCGCTCTCGTCGGTATCGTAGTACTGCAGCTGCAGCTGCGCGCCGATGTTCTGCACGAGATCGTATTCGCCGTTAACGACGGTCGCGTCGATGTCGGAGTATCCCTTGGGCGTATTGTCGTAGACCACGCTCATACTGTCCGCCCCGACTATCTCGGGATCGGCCTTGACTATCGTCATCTCGGAGCGGAAGTAGACCGTATTGTAGTTGGAATTTTCGCCCGCTGTGTAGATGATCTGGACCTCGTAGGTGCCGAGCTGCGTGGGAATGCCTTCGATCGGCAGACCCGTCGAGTCGTCATAGTAGTTTATCGTGACCGTATCGCCGTCGGGAACGTCGAACACCATGTTATCGCCGTCGTAGAGTACGTATTCGACGGGTTCTCCGTTGTTGTACGGATAGGTCTGAGCGGAATTGTTGAGATCGATCGTCGTCGTGACCACTTCGTAAACGAGGCTGTCGTTGTTGAGTATCTCGTAGTTGGTCGTATCCGCCGGTTTGACAAGGATGTAATAGACGTCCACGTCCTTTATGACGTTGTCGCCGTTCGTACCGTTGTTGCGGTCATCCTCGCTCAGATAGACTTCCACGGTCGCCTCTACCCTGTCGCCGTTGACGTCTACGTAGAAGGCGCGCACAATGTGCTCTCTGCCGTCGTAGAGTATCTGCGCGGTGACGTCTTCGCGTATCAGATCTTCACCGTCGACCGCATACAGTTCGGTCGAGATGTTGATGCCGTATTTCTCGATAACGAGCCTGAGCGAAGTCGTGAAGTGGAAGTTGTAGTTGTCGTATTCGAGCAGATCGCCGGAACCGCTGCCGTCAAGCGCGATATCCTGCCACCCATCGGGATCGTAATCCTGTCCTTCGGGTACGATCTGCACGCCGTCTACCGCAACGTAGTAGGTGCCGCCTGCGTTGAACGTGCCGTTCTCAGCTCCGACGTAGGCGTAACGGAAATACATCGTATCGCCGAAACCTGTCGGATAGGAGGTCATCTCGGGAAGCGGATTGTCGTTGTTGCCCCAGTATGTGACAACGACTTGATCGAGAGCTTCGTCATACCACTGAGCGAACTGCGGATCGTAAGGCACGAGCCCCTCGACGCCGATATCGTAGTCGCGGTATTCTATCTGAGTATCGACGGTCTTCTCTCTGGTGAAATAGTCCGCCGAGCCGAACAGTATCTCGAACTGATAACCCGTGCCGAGGTCGTTGCCGACTTCGAATCTCCAGGTCAGCTCGGTCGCGCCGACTTCCTCAAAATTCGAATAAAGACCGACGGCGCTGTAACCGTTGCCTTCCAACGCGGTCTGAGCGTCCGAAGCGCTCATATTGCCCGTTACCGACGCCTCGTTCCAGTCGATACGTATATCGAGCCTGTTGGCTTCGGCAACGGCGTTGGCAGGATCGAACGCGTCGCTCGCGTCGTATTGTTTCGCAAACACCTCGGACTCTCTGCCCGCGGCGATAATGTCGGCAAGCGACTCGCCGTCAACGGTGATCGCGGTATCGGGCACATAGACGGTGACCGTCACCAGATCGACGTACAAGTACGGATACCCCGCCTCTTCTCTGACGTCCGTACTCATTCCGCTTTCGGCGTAAAGACGCATCACCTGCGGCTTGTAAAGCCCATGGTCGGATACCAGTCTGACGAACACCGCCGCGCCGTCGGCGTAACTTGCGTATATCGTATAATCGCCGCCGGAAACATAGCTGCCCAACGATACCCATGCGTCTTCGTATCCCGCAGGTATCTCGGTCGACGTCGGATCTATATCCGCCTTGTCGACGATGAGATACTGCACTTCCGCGCCCGAACCTCCGACCGTACCGGAGACCACCATACGGAGAGGATCGCTGTCCGCTCTGTTTCTGATGATACTGTAATCGGGCATAGTCACCGAATCGAGCGAAAGCTGTACGGTGTCCACGTTGACGGTGCCGAGCACGTCCTCGCTGTTGTTCGTGTTGCCGAGAGTATCGGTCAGATTGGCGCGGAGCGTGTACGACGAAGATATGTATCCGATCGCCGCGGCGTTTCCGTCGCCGAGATCGACGTCCTGTCCGTCGCCGCTGCCGTAGTTGATCTGCGCCTGAGGCGACAGATTGCTTATACTAGATCCGGTATCCGTCTGCAATTCTATGCGGATACCGACGCCGTTGACGGTACCTACGCCGGAACGCCTCTCATCGGTCGCCGTAACGACGACGAACAGAGGTTCCGCTGTCCAGCCGCCGTCCTCGATCTCCTCGGTCACGTCGGTAAAGGCGGGATCGCCGTCTTTGATCCTGAAGTAATAGTCGGAGATATTTTCCGCAGTCGGCGTATCGTCACCCGTATAAGCGTAGTAACGCACACCCGACAGTATCGGAGCCGCGTTGTCTATCCTCGCGGTAAACGACGAAGTGGAAGAACCTACCGCCACTTTGGTCCCGTCGGACTTGGTCGCCCAGACTGTGAAGGACGAATAAGTCCTGCCGCCCGTCGCGGTCGTTTCCGTATCGTCGAAAGTAAACGTCTGTCCGCTTGCCGTCAGATAGTCGGTCTGCACGTTGTTGCGCAGATACGTATAGTTGTCGTAGATCGCGCCGGAAGGCACGGACTGTCCGTAATTGGAGTATCTGGACGTGTTGAGAGAACCGTTGAACGTAGCTCTCGTGGTCCATGTGCCGCTCTGCGCCTGCGTCATCTTGACGTCGATGGTCGCCGAAAGCACGGTAAATGTGAGCGCACTGCCCTGCGACGCTCTCGCAACGACCCTGTTCGTATCGTCGAAATACGCGTAGACCGTTTCTCCCTGCTGAGATCTCGGCGCGAATACGTAAGCGCCGGGATAGGTCGTTTCGCTCCAATCCACGTCGGCGCCGCTCGACGTCGCGGTCCAGGAATAACTTCCTTCGGTCACCGCTACGTTCTCCTCCGCCGCAGTCAAAGTCAGCGTAGGCGTACCCGCCGCCGCTCCGTCATACACCTTGGCAGTGTAGTTCCTGCCGCCGATCTGATACGTAACGCCGTATTCCGCCACGGTACCGAACACGACTTCGTACGCCGCCTTGGTGCCGCCGGTACTGACCGTATAGACGAATCCGCCCAGCCAGTCCTCGTAATCGCGTATTTCGGTGCTTACTTCGCCGGTCGAAACGCTGACGTTGCGGAAGCTCCACACGAAATGTCCGGTAAAGTCGGACGGTACCGCGTAGTTGACCGAACTTGCGGTGACGTCCTCGATCGGGGTCATCGAAGCATAGTGATCGGTCGAGGCGTAATCTCCGCTGATCGCCTGTATCCTGTATCCTCCGTCGGAAATGCTTACCTCGACTCTGTCTTCGGGATCTTCGCCGGAGGAGTAAACCTCGACCCAATCCTGCACGTCGCCGGTGTTGGATATACCCGTCTTGGCATAGCCTTGGGACTCCCAGTCCGACGGGAACAGGCTGTCGTAATCGTACGTGAGCGCGATGGACGGCATCGTGCTGTAATTTGCGGTGTCGATCAGAGTGCCGGGTTCGTTGCGGTAAGTGATCGGCCAACCTTCGGACCAAGCCTCCGCGTCATCGCTGTTGTTGTTGTCTATCTTGTTGCCTTTCCAGGAAACGAGAATGCCCTGTATCTGCGCGCCGAGCTCGCCGACCTGTCCGCCGGAGGACACTATCATGTCCCCCTCGCCGCCGCAGCCGTCGTTGATCCTGAACTTACCTCCCGTGATACCGCCCGAGAAAGCGTTGTATCCTTTGCCCATACCGGTATATTCGGCTCTGTAAACCGCAGCCTGGACGTTGCCGGTACCTGCGAGATAGCTGTTTTGCAGCATACCGCCGCTTCCTATGAAGAAGCCGACCATACCTCCCGCGATCGCAACGCCGTTACGCCATGCGGTGTATGTGCCGCTCTTTTCCCAACCGTCCGCAGCGGCGCCTACCGTTGCGCGGCTCGCAAGATCGACGTATGTATAGGATATAGTTCCGTTGACGTGGATACCCGCGAGAGTACCTACGATAGCGGTGTTTTCGATAGAACGGGAGTTTCTGTCGGTGTACAGCACGCCTCCCGCGCTCGGAGCGTTGACGTGACTTTGCTGCTGTCTGCCGATGAAGTTGCCGTTCACGTTCAGACGGACGTTGGTGATGTTGCCGAAGTTGGCTGCCGTAACTATACCGAACGCCGTCATGTAAGCGGGGCTGGAAGCGGATACGAGCGCGTTGTCCGCATTGGATATGCTCGTGCCGTTCTTATTGGGCATCTCCATGTTGGAGCTGTAATCGATCGTGAGATTGGCTACCGTTCCTCTGTTCGCGCCGATGAGCAGACCGACGGCATTGATACCGTTGATGCCCACGCCGTTCGCGTAGCTGCCCGTCTCGAGATTTTCCTTTATGCCGTCGTTGTTCGTATCGATGAACGCGTAACTGTTTATCGCGCCTATGCTCGCGGACTGCGGAACGGAAAGGGTGATCGTATACCCGTTGCCGTCGAGTACCCCGCGGAACGTGCTTACGCCCAGATCGCTTTGGCTGCTGACCGTGAAAGTTATATCGGCGGTCAGCACGCCTATCGTATTTTCTCCGTAATCACCGGTGGAACCCGAATGCAGGAAACTTTTCAGCTCTTCCACGGAACTTATCGCGGCGACCGTCGCGTCGGGCATACTCCATTTGTCGCGCACTGCCTGTTGATCGGAAGGATCGACCTCGTCGGTAGAACCAATATCGACGCCGCTCGCTATCGAAGCGTCCGCGGTCCGTACCGACGTCCCCGCGTCGCCCGACGGGATCGTCGGGGACGCGGATGCCGCGAATACTATACCGCATATACAAGCAACGATGAGCGCCGCGGCTATCAGCCCTGCCGCTATCTTCTTGCCATAACTCTTTTCCACAATCTCCCTCCTTACGCGGTCACGCCGGAATCGGCGGGACCTGCGTATCCGAAGTAAACGTCCATAGTCGTCGTGCCTGCGACGGTGTTGGATCCGTCATAGTAGTTTATCGTGACTTCGAACTTCGAAGCGCGCTGTTCCTCCGGACTCAGCGAACTGTTGTAGTTGTACGCCGTATATCCGTAGTTGTTGAACGTATCGGCATCCGTCGGCACGTCGACGCCGAACAGCAGATCCGCTTTGAGAACTCTCCATACGGTCCTCTGCGTGATCTCTCCGTCCGCTCCGATCTCGTTGACGGTGAACTGCACCGAGATCGTCGTGCCGTATACCGCTCTGTTGGCGATATCGGTCGTCGAGAAGTTGTCGAACACGCTGGTGAGTCTGCCGTCTTCGCCCATCGTGCTGCCGACGAACAGATAGTCGAGACCGAGATAGGATATCTCGCCCGTCGGAGCGCTCGTCTGCGCTTCAAGCGCGATGTCGACGTACTCTTCGGCGTTGTTGTAGCTGTCGTGGAATATCGCTCTCACCGTACCGCCCGCGTCTTCGCCGGAACCGAAGTTGGCGGCGCCGGTCTCCCAGACGTACACGTCAAGGTAGTAGGAATACTCCTCTCCCGTTTCGTCTTCGAAGGTCACCGCTATCGTATCCGTCAGAACGTCGAAGCTTATCGCGCCTCCTCCGTACGTATAGTCGTAGGAATCGAACACGATGGTCTCGGAGGTCGGGTTTATCCTCGTCAGCACTTTGTATTTGATCTGGAAGGCGTTCCTTCCGTCGGTCGTGAGGTTACCCGTGACGGTGCCGGTAGAGCCGTCGAGCGATATCGCTACACGCTCCCAGCTGTCAACGCTTATCGTCTCGGTCGTGCCGTCGGTGTAGACGACCTCTACCTGATCGGGCAGAGCCGCCTGTCCCTGCAACAGCACGGCGACCGGGTCGATGATGAAGTATTCTTCGGCGTTGCCGTCGTAACCCGCGATGTTGTAGCTTGCGATCTCCTTGCCCTCGATCTCGAAGAACACGTACGTGGATTGCAGGAACCTGTTCTCCAAAGCATTCTTCTCGCTTTCGGGCAGAGTGTCGTCGATCGCGAAACCTATCTCGACTCTGTACTGGTCGTTGAAACCGTCGTAGTCGATATACAGATCGTTCACGTCAAGGTCGGGGAACCTGATCGGCAGGGTCCTCGTTTCGCCGTTGCTGAATTCGACCAGCGCTTCGGTCGGGAAGTAAGCCTGCTTCTCTTCCTCGCTGAGCGAGTTGTAGACGTACGGATCGATCTTGAACGTGCTCGAATATCCGGTCTCGGAATCGGCGTCCGCGAACCATATCTTGGAGATACGGTTGAGAACGACGTTGACGGGTACGTCCTCGATCGTCCAGCCGTAGTAGCCGCCGTATCTGCTCTTATCGAGCGAAACGTCCGCCGTCGTCTGCGTCGAGCTGTTCCAGCCGATCGAATCCATATCGAACTGCGGGTCGGTCAGCGAGACGTTTATGTAGACCGTTTCGCTGTAACTGTCTCCGCCCTCGTTGTAGTAAGCCGTAGCCTCTGTCGGCAGCACGGTGTAACTCGGATCGTCGGGATAGATCTCCTGCAGATAGATGTCGTACGGGTTGAGCTGGATCGCGTTGCGGAACTCGCCGTATCTGACCGAGGTCACGTTCTTGGTCCTGATGCTGACCGAGATCGTTATCCTCTGCTCGGCTCCCGTTCCCGCGCCGATCACCGCGACGATCTCGCCCGAGATCGCGCTCATATCGGTCGGGTTGAGCGCCCTCTCCGCCAGAGCGGCGTTCAGCTCTTCCGTATTTTCCCATCTGTCGACGTCCATAGCGACCGCCGCGCCGTCGGGATAGTTGAAGAACAACGTCTCCGGTGTATATGCGGTGATCGAAGCGTCCGCCTGAGTCATATTGTAAAGATCGACGTTCATCGTCAGCCCGTCGCTGCCGACAAGGTTGGCGGCGGTACTGTCGCGGTAATCCACGGTGATCTGACCGGTAGAACCGTTTCTGAACGTCACGGTGCCGTCGACCGAATGCTCGGTATATCCCGACGGAGCGAACGTATAGTTCGTCACGGCTTCCCACGATACCGATCTGGACGTGCCGTCCGTGAACGTCAGCGTCAGATAGTCGGGCATACTGTCGTAAGCGTACATCTCTATCGGCTCGATATGATCGATCTCTTTGAGAGGTCTGATCACGAGCTCGATCTCTATGCTGCGCGACTGTCCCGAGAAGTCTGCGCTGACGGTGACCGTATAGCGCGTATCCTCCGTGGAAGTCCTGGCGATCTCATAGAAGTCGATACCCGCCTGTGAGATCTCCGTTCCGTTCACCGTGAAGGTGACGTCGGATCTCATGACGTGGGAACCGTTCTGATATCTCGCGGTCTTGCCCGTGAAGTATTCGGCGATGAACTCCTGGTTACCGGCGCTGCCGGCGGTGTATTCGTACGGATCGAAGATGACCGTCTTGGGTATCTCGCCCCAGTCGACTATACCTGCTTGGCTGCCGTCGGTGACATTGTCGGGAGCGCCCACCGACGAGAACTGGTTATAGATCCAGATCTCCATCTTGTTGTTGGTGTTTCTGTTGGTCGGATAGTTCAGCGTCTGCGTGCCGTCCGAGCTTGTCACGGGCTGGTTGTTGTCGTATCCCGTGATGTACAGGTTGGCAAGCGTACCGTCGACGAAGTTGACGCCCGCGTTGATCTCGTTGAAGATCGGGAACGGCAGTATCGCCGTGATTATGGGTTTGACCGTTTCGAGTACGTTGTCGAGCGTACCGCTGAACATCCACAGCAGGCCGGACAGATCGATGCCGACCGCGGCGGTGACCGTCGGAGAGCTTACGATATCCGGTACCATATCGTCGATGATGACCTGTTTGAGGCTGTCCCAGAACCCGCCCGTTCTCGACCAGGTGACGTTGCGCAGGTGGTGCTGCGTGAACATCTCCGGCGCGAGCACGCCGAGATCGAGTATGGAATTGGGTCCGAAGATCAGATTCATCATGTCGTCTATCAGCTTGTTGATCGTATACGGGTCGAACGCTATGTCAAGGTTGAACGTACCGGTCGCGTTGAAGTTGATGTCGATGCCGCCGCTCAGCAGTTCCATAACGTCGAGCTGCGCGAACAGATCGGTCAGCGGGCTCATGTCGAGTCCCGTCGAAGCGTCGGTCGTCGAAGTATCTCCGCCGCTCGTCGTATCGCCGCCCGTGGAAGTTCCGTCGCCCTCGGTCGGGGTCTCTTCGCTCGCCGCATCGGGATCGGTCATCGATTCGAGATCGGAGATCAATCCGTCGAGCAACGCGCCTATCTGCTCTATTATGCCTACGGAGTTGCCGTTGGCGTCGGTGCTTGCGAGCGAGATCGACAGGTTCTGATCATTGATAATGGAACCTACGTCGACAAGACCGCTCAGCACCTGTATCCAGCCCTCTTTCATCTTTATCGTGATCGTGCTCGCGTTGTAATCGAACACCGCGTAGATCAGCGAATCGACGTTGCCGGACTGAGTGTTGTTATAAGCGTCGTCGCCGAGGATCTGCTGTATCGTAATGAGGAAAGTGCCTCTGGGCGCGACGTAGCCGCCTGTGTTGGCAAGCGCCGTCTGGGTCTGCAGTTTTTCGACGCGGAGCCTCAGATAAGTATTGGCGTTGCTCGTATCGGGCGTATTGTTGAGGACATCCAGCGACAGGCTGAGTTCGAGCGAATCGAACAGACCCTGCGCTATGCTGGTGCCGCTCGTGCCGTCTATCGTGGTGGCGTCGGTGCCAGTATCCACGGTGTAGCTCGGATCGTTGATCGCTATCGCCATCGTAGCGCCGAAGTCGATGTTGTCGTTGATCTGCAGATCGAGCGATATCTCTCCGTCGACGAAGTCGACTTCCACTATCGCGCCGATGTCGAGACCGAGACTGAATCCGGCAAGCCCTCTCACGATCTCGTCGACCATATCCATGGTCAGATCGACGATGATCGTCGTGTTCTTTGCGGAAATGCTCTGCAACAGCACCACTACCCAGTTGTCGAGCGAAGTCGCGGCGGGGGTATCGGACGAAGTATCGTCCGCGGGATCGACGTCTCCGGACGTCGTTCCGCCGTCGGCAGCGGACGTATCGCCCGCGCTTGCCGCCGCAGCGGGATCGATATCGACGGGATCTCCGTTGATACTGCTGAGTAGGCTGTCAAGCAGCTCGCTGAGACTCATGTTGCCCACGCTGTCGATCGCGTTCTGTATCAAGGTGATCAAAGACGAGATCAGCTTCGAATCGGCAAGACGCATATTGAACAGTCCCAGACCTTTGAGTCTGACGATCGCGTCGCCGTCTTCGAGACCGACTCCGAACAGCTCTTTGCCGTTGTAGACGAGCGAGAGCGATATCTTGGACGTCTGGTCTATGTTGCCGTCTTCTGTCAGGACGAGTTCCCAACCGATGTCAAGCGTGACCGTCGGATCCCAGTCGTCGATATACATATCGATCGGCAGATCCAGTTTCTGTCCCTGCGACGCGAGTATGTTGTTGATGATAGCCGTGAGATCCATATGACTGTCGAGCGTCCGGAGATCCATCTCGAGCGAGATGTGCGATTTGGCGATCGTCTCTATGACGAGCGACAGCAGGTCGGAACGGTACTGTTCGAGATCCGCCTTCTTGGCCTCTATGGACTCCGCAAGCGTACCTGCGGATCCCACCGTGAACGGGAAGTCTTCCGTACCCGTCTGCAAAGTGAGGTGCAGGTTCTGATCGGTAGACCCCGAAGTGTTGACCTTCTGCATCAGCGTACCGTCGAGCGTAAGCGTGATGCCGTCGAGTCTGGACAGTTCGAGACCGCCGGCGAGATCGATCGAACTGAGGTTGACCGAACCGAGATCGACGCCCATGGTTTCGAGCAGTTCGAGCACCGCCGCGAGAGTAAAGTTCGCATACAGCTTCTCGGAATTGAGTCCGACAAGGATCGAACCCGCGGGGGTAAGTTCGGTATCCGCAAGGGATTCGCCGGGGTTCTCCACTATGTTTTCGGCAAACGCCTGCGTAGCGGAGCTGTCGCCGCTCGCGGAGGAATCGCCTCCGAGCAAGCCGCTGATGTCGAACGACAGATCTATGTCGCCCGGCGCCTGTTCGCCGTTGCCGAAATCGATCTTGAGGTCGTCGAGCAGCCCCATGACCAGTCCGTAGAAGTCGAGCTCCGCCTTGAACTGCGGCAGACCTATACCCGCCAGAACGATATTGGACAGGTCGAGAGCCACATAGCCGACGCCTTCCTCGTAATAGCCGTACAGTCCGAGCAGCAGACCTGCGGGCTGCGCCTGTTCCGCTCCGCCGATGTAGATGGGCTCTTCCGCCACCACCTCGACAAGGAGCATCGGGTTCTCTTCCGTCAGACTCATCTGGACCGTAAGGGTGAGATTCATGTCAAAGTCGTTTTCGAACGTCCAGTTGAGCGGTATGCCTTCCAGTTCGCCGAGCCCGAGTCCCGCAAGGAAGCCTCCGAGACTGTAAGTGCCCGCGTCGAACGTCAGGTCTATATTCATATTGATATCTATACCCGCGAGCGCGCTCGAGAGCAATTCGCCGAGATTGGACGTATATCCGTCGGCATCGCCGATGCCTTCGTCGATCGCCTCTTCGAGACCGCCGTCCTCAACGCCGATCAGGAAGTTGTTGATCGACAGCACCGCGGTAAGACCTTCGTCCGCAGAGGGAGCGATATTGCCGGTGATATCGATACTCTTGAGTCCTCCCTCGAAGAATATCAGTTCGAGCTTGCCGCTGATACCGTCGGGGATAAGACCGGATATCGGATCCTGTCCCGCGATATTCATGAAGTTGTCGATGACGTCGAATATGTCGTTGGACGAACCCTCGAGTTTCTCGACGTTCAGCACGATCCTGTCGCCCTCGACGTAAAGCACGTTTTCGGGTATCGCGAGAGTGGCGTTGATCGCCTGTATGAACGACGCGAGCGTCGGGCTGAGCTGATAGCCGCCCTCCTCTCCGTCCGCGAGCGCAAGCTGATTGGCGGTCGAAGTGGAGATATTCACGCCGGAGAGTCCGGTCGCGGCGTTCTGTCCGTATTCGAGACCGAGAGCCTCGTCTATCGCGGTGCGGACCGTAGTGACTATACCCGCGATGATCTCGGGCAGTCCGTCGAGCCCCACGACGATATTCTGCGCTTTCCAGTAATTGGGCACCAGATCGCTGAGCGATACGTAGAGGTTGCCCTCTTTATAGTAGATGCCGAGCGCCTTGTCCTGCATATTGCCGCTCGCGTCGAGCGTCCACAATTCGAGCAGGATAAGGTTGTTGTCCACAAGACTTCCGTCCGGGTTCTTCACCAAGCTGTAATTGAGATCGAGGTCGACCTTCGCCCTGAGCTTGAAGCCGAATTCGGACTGCAGTTTTATCATGCCTTCCGGGAGTGTGATCTCGTCCGTGAACATACCGATGAGCGACGCGACGTCGAGTTCCTTGACTATCGTGCCGCCGTTGCCGTCGGACTCGCTGCCGGTGAGCAGCAGCAGATCTATATCGAACTGGAGATTCGTGAAAGAGAACTCCTGCACCGAGCCTATGCCGCCGGAGATCGCGCCGTCCACGTTATCGGGGAAATCGATCGAAACTGCTTCGCCGAGCACTATGTCGCTGATGCGGAAGTTCCACGAAGGCTCGCCGTAGTTGTCCCCGTCGGGGTCGTTGTAAGTGGCATCGATACCGGGCTGCGTCCTCACGGAGATATTGCCCTCCGAGTCGTACGAGAAGCTGGTAGTGATGATCACTTCATGCTCGGGTATAGCGCCCTTGATCCAGTTGAGAAGTTCGCCGATATTGAGATCGAAACCGAGCAGCGTGCCGAGATCGATAAGGTCGAGGATCTCGGTGATACCGTCGGTGAACGAATTGAGTTTGAATTCTATGCTGTAATCTTTCTGTACGAGACTGTCGTCGCCGTTGAGCCTGTACTCGGTGATCCGCGCGTCCTCGAAGAACATACCGAACACTATGCCGATAAGACCGTCGAGCCCGCCGAACATACCGAGAGCGCCTTCGATACCGGAGCTTGCGATAAGATCCTGTATGACGGACGGCAGCCTGCTGATGATGAGAGCCATGTAATCGGCCTGCACTTCGGTGATCTCGTAAAGGCCGTTCTCTCCTCCGACATCCACGAACATCCTGTTGTCGGTGATGTAAACGCCGAAGCCGGTGCCGTCGTCTTTGGACACCTTGAAATACAGATCGTTGGCTTTCATGACCTCTTCGCCGTACATGAGGTTGGCGATCAGTTCGATCGTGCCGCCCTCTACGTCCGCGGCGAGATCGATCGTCATGAGATCGCTGTCGCTGCCGCCGACCGCCTGTCCGTATTCTTCGAACAGAGTCGTGAACGCCGTATAAGGAGCGCGCGAAGAAGTGGTCGTGTACGTCGTATTGGGATCTACGTTCTCGGTCCACGCCGCATAAAGAGTGACGTCGGAAGTGACCGTATACGGGAAACGGACCGCTCTGCCGCTGAGCGCTTCATTGGTGTACCAACCGCTCAGCGTATAACCTTCTCTCGTCGAGACGGGCGCGGTATCGATCCTTTCGGTGACCATCGACGCGATCGGCGTGCCTCCGTTGGTGACGAAGGTGACCACGAAGCCGGAAGCCTCTCCCGTCCAGTTGGCGTAAAGAGTGGTATGCGCGTTGACCGTGAGCGGGAAAGTCGCCGCCTGCGTAAAGCCGGAGTCAAGGTACCATCCGCCGAAATAAGAACCGTCCGGCGAAACGCCCGGATCGGGCTGAGTCCGGATCACGTTGTCATCGATATCCAACTTGATCTCGGAAGCGCCGTATCCGCCCGACAGCGTCACGGTATAACCGGGACTGTAACTCGGATAAAGCGTCAGCTCCGACACTCCTTCAAGGCTGTAAGGATATGTAAGAGCCCTGGTAAGTTCCTGATCCAGGAACCAACCGTCAAAGTTCTGTGCGGCGATAACTCTGTGCTCGGGCGCCGTTTCTATGGTCGGCGGATCGCCCTCCAGCGTTACGGTCTCGGTATCGCCGTCGCCGTAATGCAGGATGAGAGTGCACTGAGAATCGTTGACGCAGCCGGCAAAAGCCAACATAACCGCAACCAGGACGATCAATACGGCTAAGGGAAGCTTTGCTTTTCTCATAAACTTTTCTCCCGAAAGACAGTATATTTACATTCGCGCACGCGTAAGAGGTGCTTGAGCGTATATCTTTCCATTGATATAATGCGCAACCAACCTTAAAAAACACTTAAAATTTTGTCTTTTTTCCGCGAAATCGCGTTTAATACGCGCGAATAACTTCTTTCGCGACTGTCGAAATCCTTAGATAGCAAGGCTTTTCGGGAGGTCGTCCCGAAAAATATTTTACATAAATTTTACATTACTAAGAGTTGTTTTTACGCTTTCCCGACTTATCCGACGACGGTTTACCGTCGGAAGATCTCCTGGCGAGCTGCTCCGTGTATCTCGGATCGAATCCTATCTCAACGACGAAGCCTTTCGGCTTGTTGGCATGGACGTATATCTTCGCGCCCATTGCTCCCGCGACCTCCTTGACTATCGCGAGCCCCAATCCCGTTCCTCCCGTTTTGCCGCTGCGCGAATCGTCCGTGCGGTAGAAACGGTCGAATATCTTTACCATATCTTCCTCGGGCACCCCCTTGCCCGTGTCTTTGACCTCGAAAACTATCTTGGAGAGCTGCCTTTTGAGCGATACCCCCACACTCTCCCCTACTTCGGTATACTTCATCGCGTTGTCGAGCAGCGCGATCGCTATCTGACGGAATCTGTCCCTGTCGGCGACGCATACGACTCCGTCCTCGATGTCTTCTTCGAATATTTTCCCGTCGAGTTCCGCCATCATCGCGAAAGGTTCGCATATCTCCCGCGTTTCGGCGCTGAGATCGCAGCTCTCGAAGTTCATATGCAGTTTGCGCGCATCCGAAGACGACAGCACGAGCAGCTCTTTTATCATCCTCTTCAGCCTTTGAGTTTCATTGAGAGCGCTCACGAGCTGTTCGGATACGTCCTTGACTTTTTCCTCGGGCTTTTCCAGAGTTCTGGCGATGTCGGAATTCACGATGGCGAGCGGAGTGTTGAATTCGTGCGATATGTCGGCGATCATTCTGTTATTGCGCTCCAACGCTCTGCGGAAAGGTCTGGACTGAGCTTTGCCCGCTCCGTATCCTATCATGCTCTGGATCAGGAACACGAACGTCAGGAAAACGGCGCATATTATACATATCGTGTCGCGCAGCTCGTTCTCGGCGTTGACGTTGACATATACGCGTACGTAGCTGGCTTCCGCCGCGTCTTCGGAAAAGTGCGCGCCCTCGTCGGGCTCGCTCACTTCCAGCCTTCTCGTAGCCGTCACGTAAGAGCTCTCGCCGATGCTTATCGTCGATATCTCGGAAGGATTGCTCAATTTGTCGGGTCTTGCGCCGAAATCGGACGGGTTTCCGTATTCCTCTATCAGTTCGTATTCTTCGTCGAAATAGAGCACGTACGACCCGGGGTAATCCAGTCGTACCTGTTCCTCGTCCTTTATCCCGCTGCCCGACAGGCTTTCCGCCGTGGTCACCGCCGTATCGACCTCGTAACGGTAAAAGCAGATATTGACTACGGCGATTATGACCACGGTGATGACGACGGTGATGAGCAGAGGCAGCGCAAAATTCCACACCAGCGCCTTGTTGCGCTGCCGCCTTACCTCTTTATCGAATCCCGAATCGCTCTTCATACGCCGCGCGCTATTCGTTCCCGCCCGGATCTTCCGTCCACATATATCCGACGTTCTTGACCGTTTTCAGATGATCTCTCAGACCGTATCTGTCGAGAGTCTTTCGCAGATTGGATATGTACACTTCGGTCACGGTGATGATCGTATCGCTGTCAAACCCCCAGATACGGTTGAACAGCTGCTCTTTGGATATGATCATATTGCGGTTGCGAATGAGATATTCCAGAATATCGTACATCTTTCCCGCGACCTTTACGTCCTTGCCGTCGACCCTGAAAGTCTTGCCCGCAAAGTCCATCTCGACCCTGCCGCAGACGTACGTGGTCTTGAAATTGTTGTTGTGCCGACGCAGTATCGCTTCCACCCTCGCGACCAGCTCGTCCCGCTCGAACGGCTTGGTCATATAATCGTCCGCACCCAAACGCAGTCCCTCGATCTTTTTGTGGACGTCGTCCAGAGCCGTAAGTATGAGCAACGGGCAGTTGCTGTCCGCGCGCAGCTTTGCGAGCAGATCTGTGCCGCTCATCTTGGGAAGCATCAGATCGAGCACGATCAGATCGTAACTCTCGGTCTTTGCCATAAAATACCCGTCTTCCCCGTCGTAAGCGCTGTCGCTCGTTCCCAACGGGAGCAGCGCGTCCGCCACCGCGGCGTTGAGCGCTTCGTTGTCTTCGATAACCAAAAATTTCATTCCCGCATCCTCAGATAGGACGGGCGGATTGCCTGTCCCGTAAAAATTTTAACATATAGTCGGTCGCCTTGCAAGTCCCGCGCGAAAACTCTCTGCATACTACTGCGCGAACAAACGGCTGCGCGATCGGATACGGCAGTCTGAGATCGCCTTGCAGATCCCGCGGAGAACTCGCGGATAGAAGCCCTGCGCTCGGCAAGCGTCTCACGGACAGCATATCTTACGCAGGCATTGCCGCGCTTCCGCGCCGCGCACGATCCGGTCGGTATGCAGCGCAATAGCAAGTCAAGCGGCGCGGCCGCAAATCGATTGATATGCGATCCCGAGCCTTGCACAGGCGCGTACCGTCGAATGCGCCGCAGGCGTATCTCATCCGCTTCGATATAATTAGTATCAATTATTTTCAATTAGTATAA
>ERZ1090880.398-NODE-398-length-24046-cov-21.231629_pt1 | contig 24046 bp, 38 predicted proteins | sample MGYA00478471_ERZ1090880 | MGnify/ENA primary metagenome ERZ1090880 (study PRJEB33644, sample SAMEA5815734) | chicken gut metagenome | biome: Chicken; feature: Gastrointestinal Tract; material: Caecum | place: Ireland | collected 2019-01-01 | study: A study of the... | reverse complement strand
CTTTCTGAGGCCGTTCTCGAAAGTGAACTCCACTTCCGCTATGTCGTTTATGTCTATGTCCTCGCCGTTGAGCTTTAGCGCAATCGGTATACTGTATTGGTCGCCCTGCTTTATCCGTATGACTGCCAATGCGCGCCTCCTTATCTCACGTACCCCGTACCGCGAACCCGGATGTCCACGCTGACCACCGTCGCCGTCCTGTCCGAGGTGTTGTTCGCCAGTATGAGGTTATAGTACGTAAACTTCTTCGCCTTGAGCTTGATTCTGTTCATCTCCGGCACCTGGGCCGCGTCCGCGGTCGCAAAGCTGTACACGGCGAAGTCCGTCTTCCTGTCCGTCTTGGCGCTGACCTCCAGATACCCGTTGTCGTCCGGCCTGATGCCCACCCAGAGCATCGCCGAGTATTTCCGCTGGAAGTCCGCCGCAAAGGGCATGGAGCCGGATTCCCAGTAGGCGTCAATCGCCTCGCCCTCGTCCGAGAAATACTGCGTCGAGAAGTGCCGCAAATACCCGTCCGCCGTCCCGAAATACAGCTCGTCCATGTAGTTTATGAGGCACTTGGCGGCAAAGTTGGTGTAGACATACCAGGCATCCGCGTCTATGCCGTGCACTAGCGCCGTGCCGTCCGCACCGATTACGTAGTATTCGTGCGCGTACTTGTCATAGAAGGTCTTGGCCGTCTCAAGGTCAAACGTCCTGATGGTCTCGTCCACGCGCTGAGAAACGCGCTCGGCGTTCCTCTCGTCGCCGTTTATGTTGCCGCTGGAACTGGTGGACTTCCACTCGACAACCGAGCGCCCGTCAAGCGTCCTCGGCCTGTTCTCCACAAGCACCGCCTGACCGGGGGCGCAGTTGCCCACGCTCCTGTTGATAGGCGCTACATAGAAGCCGGCCGTGATTGTGCCGTCGGCCAGCGTCACCTGCGAATAGCCTATAGCCCACGCGCTGTCCAGCTTGAAGCACAGCAGCCGGTCATAGTGGCGAATCATAGCCGTAATCGCCGTGTTCTCGTCGCCCACGTGCGCCACGTTCAAGTCCGGGAAGTAGTCCGCCCTCGGCAGGCCGTCGTAGTCTATGCCTGAGTAGAAGCACCTGTTCGTCCCGTCGCCGTAGACGAAAACTCTCGTGTCCTGCGAGCCGTTATACAGCTCCGCATACCGCATGGCGCGTATCTCCGCCGCCGTATCCTCGGTCACCGAATAGCCTATTTCTATGCTGTTCGTACCCTCGGCGGGAGCGGGTGCAATGGTCACCGTTCCATCCGGGAGGCTCACGTCGTAGCTGGTTATATCCGTGCCGGAAGCCACATACTGCACATAGTCCACGCTTGCAAGGTTTTGCTCCGGCAGATGGAACACCGTGGCCGTGCCGTCCGGGGAGACGCGCACACGCCGCGCCCCGGTCATCTTGTTTATCTGTTCAAGCGTAGTGCCGCCGCCCTCAGGCGGGACGCTCACAGCAACCATCGGCCTGTAGCCGCCCACATCCGTGAGAGCCGTACCGTTCCACACCCGGTACTGCGAGCCGTTGAGAAGGTACAGACTGCCGGAGAAGCCGAACATGAAAACGTCCTCGTCGGTGTCTATCGTGCCGCAAGCCGTCTTGCTCCACGTGCCATCGTCGGCAAGAGAGAGCTGCCACAGATAGCCATTGCACGCCGCGCACAGCACTTCTTGCCCGGCCACGAAGCCAGACCACAGCCCGCGTACCACCGTGTCGCTGCTGTTGGAGGAAGCCGTCACCGCGCAAAAGCTCCACTCATAGTGGTTGTCCGACTGCGCCGCCAGCTCGCATGTGCCCTGACATCCCAGCTGACACGCCGTCTGACAGGCGCTTTCACATGTGTCCTGACATGCGGTTTCACACGTTGTCTGGCACGTCTGGCAAGAAGCGCCCTGGCAGTTCTGGCAAGTGACCTGGCACGTCGATTCGCAAGCGCCCTCGCAGTTCTGGCAGGAGCGCTCACAAGAGGTCTGGCAATAGCTTTCACAATGGTTCTCGCAGGAATACTCGCAGGCGGAGCCCTCGCAGTTCTGGCAGACAATCTGACAGCCGCTTTCGCAGGAGCCCTCGCACTCCTGACAGATCATCTCGCACATAGATGTGCAGCCGCCGCCCGCCACATAGCTGACGGACATGTTACCGGAGGCATAGAGGTCTATGTACGCGCTGTCACTGGTGATGTAGACATAGTATGTTCCGGCAGTGTAGGAGCCGTTGAACGTGAAGCTCGCTGTGCTGTTTGCCGCCGGCGCGCTGAACGTGGTGTCAGACCCAACAGCCGAGGGGCGCGGGTTGCTCAGCTCACTGGTGCGTATCTCGGCGCGCATCGTGCCAGTGGACAGCCGCCGGTAGACCCTCGAACTGATGGTGATGCTGCTCGCCGACTGGCTTATGCTGAACCTCACCGCGCCGACGTAACCCGAAGAACCACAGGCTATGGTGTTTGGGTTCGCCCACGAAGAACTGTTTATAGGCGAGCCGTTGTGCCAGCTCTTAAATCCGCTTACGCTTCCGCTCGGCATTGCTCAACCTCCTTTACCCTCATAGCCTCGTGCAAAACTGTGCGCCGCCACCAGCAGTACATTTCAGGCATCCCGCCCAGCTTACCGGTGACCATATAATTGTTTGCAACGCACCCGCCGTCGCATATCCTATCATATTCACACTCGCCGCAATATTCGCCCCACGCGGGCACACTGTCAAAAGCTTCTGCAAGTGCGCGCCGCCTGTTATTGTCCACGCCGCCATATATCGAGCCTATGTAAAAGGCGCTGTCCTCGCCCTCGTTGCTCGTCATCTCCTGACAGGCATACAGGTTCCCGTTCGGATGTATGGACGCAAACCGCGACGTGCCCAGCCCGCACTTGCCCTCGCTGCGGCACTTGGGCATAGCCCTGTAAACGCCCTTCGCCTCCGCGTCGGCTATGGCTTTCATGTCCCAAAACGCCTGCTCAAAGGTTGAGAACGTGATAGGCTTCACGCCGCGCGCCTTGCTCTCTGCGTAGTAGTCCGCATACTTGCGCAGCTCACCGGCCAGCACGTCCCGCGCCACATCGTCCCAGGCTTCAAACACATTCGGCGTCACAAAGAAGTTCGTAAACCCCTGCGCCGAAGCCCACATAATGCTCTCAAACAGGTGCGAACACGTCTCGGGAATCGCCGTCATCCTGAACGTCGTCCCCGGCCACGCCGCGAGCACCTTCGGCACAACGGGCTTGAGCGCATCGAACGAACCCTTCCCGTCGGCATACGGCCTGTTGTAGTCCTGAACAGACTTGTTCCCGTCCATGCTCAGCAGCAAGCCGAACCTGTGCCGCTGCATGAAACGTATCCGCTCGTCCGTCAGCAGCGTCCCGTTTGTCGTAATGGAAAACCTGAACGGCTCCCCCAGATCGTCATGCACCCACTCCACCAGCGGCTTTATTACGCTGTCGTACATGAGCATCGGCTCGCCGCCGAAGAAATTTATCTCCGGGCGCTGCTTGCCGCCCTCGGCCTTGGCGTTGTTTATGAGGAACAGAGCCGCGTCCTTGGCGGTCTCAAGCGTCATATGCGACGGTTCCTTTTGTACAAAACAGTACCGGCAGCGGAGGTTACAGGCGTGCGTGACCACCAGCATCGCCGACGTTATCTTGGGCAGCTCTCTCATACTCTCGACCTCGCCACACCCTCAAAGCGGTACACATTGCCGTTGGTGTGCCTGAAATAGTAGCCCTCGTAGCTGTCCGCGTTTTCCTCGGTCACGGTGACGGGAGTGCCGGTAAGCTCCACAGCGCCCATGTCGCTCACGGAAACGCCGGGGTACATGGTCAGGCTCAGTGTGCTGTCGCCGTTCTCGGTGTAAAGCACTTGCGGATTCTCCGTGTCCACCTCCACCGTGTAGCTGTTCAGCAGTCCGGCCACGTTCACAGAGCCGCCGCGCTTTTGCAGCGCGCCGCCCGCCGTGACCTTGAAGTTACGCATGACCGCCGCCTCGCCCATCTCGAGCGACGCCTCGCCCTCCTGCGCCTCGTTCACGCCTTTCCACTGCTTTATCTGGTAGACGCTTTCGCTTACGTTGGTATTTACAGTTGCCATGTATACCTCCAGAAACGCGCTTTGAAACTAAAGCCCCAGGGCAAATGATTCCCCAAAGCCTTTACAAACTCCGGCGCATAGTTTTCCTGCCATCCGAAAACAACAGGGGCAATTCTTGGCTCCGCCGGGTGGGGTCGAACCACCGCTATCAGGGTCAAAGCCTGATGTGCTGCCTTTACACTACAGCGGCATATAACCGGCGAGCCTCACCACCGGGAAAACTCGCCGTAAGGAATCCCGCCATACAAGTCTGTGATGTCCCCCACGTCGGCCTGCTGACGCGCAAGGTAGTACGCTCTCAGTTCCTCGTACCTCTGCTGGTAGAAGCTCGCGGCGGTCGGGTTCTCGTCTATGAGAAGGTTGGCAGCAAGGCCGTAGGGCAGGGCACTCAGCGCATAATTGGTGTCAGCGGTCGGCACCATGTCGTCAAGGGACGTTACCGGCAGCCAGTTGTCCCGGTTGCCCAGCAGCATATGCAGCTCGCCGACGAGCATGTTAATAATGGCCGGGGTGCGGTACTCATACTCCTGCGTGTCGCTGGTCTGAGCCTGCCCGGTCTGCCCCAGCTCGTCCATGATACCCATCGCAGCGTCAAACACGTCGCTCACATATGCCATGCTTGTGTCTCCTTTCAAATAAGGGCGGGAGTGTTAATCCCGCCCTATTGTCTTGTCTATCAGGCGCTGAGTTCCTTGGTAAGTATGTCGGAAGTGTACTTACCAGCCGCACCATAGGCGACAGCTTTCAGCGTGAGGCCAGCAGAACCGCCAGTGATAGCGCTGCCGGTCGCAATGGAAACAGCAGTGTTGCTGTAGCGCGGGTCGGTACCGTCAAGCGTGTACTTGATAGTAGACGCATTGGCGCTGGTAAGCGTCGGGTTGACGCCAGTTCCGGCACTAGGAGTAGCTTGCTTTGCGGCAGTAGCCACAGCGACATATACGCCGGGAGACTTTTCGCTAAGCACGCCCGCCCAATAGCGCACGCGACCCTCAATGACGTTGCCGTCTATGCCGAGCGGGTCTTTCTGAATCTTATACTTCGCCAGCTTTTGCGCAAACGGGCAGGCGTCCTTGTGCTGAAGAATAAAGTACACGTTTGCGGGCATATCGCCGTCAGGCACAACACGCACGTCAAAACCAGCGACGCGCGGAAGCTTGTTCTCGGTGAGAGCCTGAGAGCCCAGGCGCTCCAGATAAGTGAGATTGGAGAGGTTCGGCAGCATGGCGGCGTATTTCTCGGCTATGAAGATGCTACGGCCACGCTTGGGAACGTGAGCGTTGTTCATAACACTTGCACCGGCCTGAATCATACCGAGAAGCGTCTCTGCGGTAGGCTCGGCGACGCCTGCAATGGTGCCGCCATCGGTAGCCCACTTGGTCAAAACATATGTCTCGACCTCGGGTATGACCACTTCACGAATCTGTACATGCAGGCGCTGGGACGCACCCTTGATGTTGTACTGGTCTTGGGCGTTGCCCTCGTCGATAGAGCCGGTGAAGCTCCTGTCCTTCTCAATCTTGAAGGTCTGCACACGGTCGCCAATTTCCTCGATAGTGCCATATCGGGAGGTGCCGGTGCGCTGGTAGTCGTTCATCTTCATCTTGTCGACGGAGTAGACGCTTACCTCGTTGACGCCGGTGAAATCGACCTTGTTGTTAGTAGCGCCAGTCAGCAGAGATTCGCGGGCGAAAGCCTCGTCAACCCAGCGCTCAAATTTACTTGCGAGATTTATGGTTCCATCAGCCATTTATATATTTCCGTCCTTTCTAACACTCAGAAGGACGGCTAGTCCTTCTGGTTATACGCTGTTCCAGCCCGCGGCTATCAGGTCAACGGAGGGGTCGTCCCCGTCAGACTTTGCACTGCCGGTGCTGCGTTCAGCGTTTTTTGTGTTCTGCTTTTCCTGTTCCTTTGCCTTCACTTGCGCCTCAAGCTCCTTGATGCGCTGCTCAAGCGCCTTTGTAGCCTCAGCGGCCTGGTGCTTCTCGTAGGCGTCAACAAGCCTCTCGCCCTTGCCAACAGCGTCCCACACGGATTGAGGGATAGCGTTCTTGTCCGTGGTCAACTTTGCCGCCACTTCCGGGAAGCGCTCGGAAAAGAGACGGACGTCCTCGGCGGCGCGCTGACGCTGCGCCTCCTTCTCGCCGTCGGCCTTGGCCGCGTTCTGCCTGTCTGCCTCAAGAGCCTTGCGCTCGCGGTCAAGCTTGATGCGCTCAAGCGCAGTCGCTTTGTCTATGCCGCGCTGCTGCGCGAGACGGGCAGCTTCAACATCGTCGCGGAACGTGTTGAAGTCCTTGCCGCTGGTGTACTCGGAAAACCAGTCGTCAATTTCTTTGAGACGGGCGCTTACATCGTCATACTTGCCGCGCATACGGTCGTAGTCCATGCCCTTTTGAGCAAGGGCGACAACCTCGTCGCGGCCAACAGTGCGCGTCTCGTCAAGGTGCTTGAGTGTGAAGGTTTCAGGCTCCGGCTCCTTCACCTCGGGTTCTCCCTCGGCTTTGGCTCCGGTATCCTCGGCAGCGGCTTCCTCACCGGCTCCGGCTTTGGCCTCGGCGTCCTTGGTCTGGGGCGCTTCATCCTCTGTGGAGCTGGGTTCGGTGTCACTGTCGTCGCCCTGGACTTCGGCGATAATGTCGCTGACGTCGTCAGGCCAATAGCTGTCTGCGCTTTCAACCGCCGTGGTCTCGGTGGTTTCGGTGCTGACGGTGTTTTCATCCATGATAAAATCCTTTCTCTGACTGGTCTGTCAGGCTCAAATTCCCCGGTTGGTCTACCGGATTGATAACTCAAATATGTAGTCGGGCGTCAACCCGCTAACATCTCCTGATTGGCAATAGCCCGTTGCAGCTCGCCGTTGCCCTGCCCGCCGACAACCGGCATGGACGATATGTCCTCTTCGGTCGCGGGAGTGGTAGCGTCACCCTGTCCGCCCTGCTGTGCCATCGCTTGAACTGCCGCCTGTTGCGCCCCGAGACGAGCGCGCACGGCGCTGAGCAGCCCTTGCTTGTCGTTGACGTAGTCGTCCGGCAGGCGTTCAAGGTACTCAACTATGGTTATCTGCCCGCTGGCGAGCAGATTGTCAAGCGTGGTGGTGGAGGCTATCTCGCTCCAATAGGCACTCGCGCCGACATCCAGCTTGAGGCTCATAGGCACATCTTTCAGCGCGGAGAAGTCAAACGGCACGGCCATCTTGCCATCTCGCGTCATGAGCGGAGTGTTTTCAATGAACTGCATCATCTCCGGCGGCACTTCCTGAGATATGTCAATATCCACCGTGCGCTCGCCGTAATACTCGCTCATGAAGTCGACGTAGATGGAACCCAGTTCCTCTATGCTCTGGTAGAGGTTTTGCTTGGTCAGCTCGTTCGGCGTCGAGGCCGCACGCTGCAACGCTATTATGGCCGACGTGTTGTCCGGGCGAGTGTCGCCGAGGGCAACACTGGTCGCGCCCAGGTTGTTCTGCGTCATCTCCTGCGTAAGCTGGATGAACTGTGCAATCTGAGGCGAGACCTGAGCCGGGTCGAGTATCCGCGCAACCCCGTTGACATCCCCGCCGTTTACGCCTACGGCCTTGCCGATGCCGTTGTCCCACTTGGGGACGCGGGTGCGGTCATAGACTATCTTGGGATAGGCCGTGGTCATGAGCGAAATCATGGTCATGGCGAACAGCTTGTTTATATATATCTGGTTGGGGATAAGGCCGGTAATCATGGCCTGCCCGTGGTAGTTGTCCTGTATGTAGTCCCAGCACAGCCAGGTCACGGGGTAGAGCTTCAAGCCCAAATCCCAGGGCTTGCGGAGCATTATGCCCCGGCAGCACTCGCAGGCCCACACCGTCTTAGTCTTGTCGTCCTTCCAGAGCCGGAGAATAACCGTCGTTCGGTCGCCGGTGTCCTTGTACCAGTCCTGAGTGTAGTCCTCGCTGTCAGGCTGTATCTCGTCCCACTGAGCGCAGCCCAGCTCCTTCGCCCGCTTCTTGAGCATGGAGGTCAGCTCGCGCTTCTTTATCAGGATATACGGCTGAGACTGAACGTGCCTGTCAGCCGTGTTGCCAAAGCCGACGCGGGTGTTCTGCACAATCTCGGTGACTATGCCGCCCTTGACGCCGTTACCGGCGTCTATGCTGTCGTCCCAGTAGGTGTAGGTGGCCGCGTCGCCGTCAACGGCAGCGTTGCGCATGTACTCCCGCATGAGCTGTGGTATCCGGTTGTGCTCAAACAGCGCCTCAAACTGCGCTGTGATAACGTCGGCGGCTCGTATCACCTCGTCGGACGAAGCAGCCGCCGACAGGGGGGAGGCCTTGAGCTTGATGTTATCGCTGGTGTTGCTCGCCACGGTGAACAGCACCACGCGCTTGAGGAAGTTGAAAACCGGCGTGGGCAGGCCGTTAGACTGAACGCCCTCCCACTGCTTGCCGACGAAGAAGTCCTCGTTGATGCGCACAGTGTCATTCAGGTTAACGCTCTCGTTGTAGGAGAGCATGGCGTTGTATTCGCGCCAGACTTTGTCCGGCGTTATCTTGCGCTCGTCGCTCAATTCCCGTCACCCCTGTTGCGCATCTGCTCCATGCCGTAATTCAGAATATTCTGTATGCCTTCCTCGTACAGGCTCTGCTTCCTGTCCTCCTGCGCTTCGGTTTTAACCTCGGCAGTAGGCGTGCCCTCACACAGCTTGTCGGCTATGCGCCGCAAATCCTTCTGCATAAGCACTATCGCCATGGCAGTAGAAGCCGTCCAGTTTATGTACTCGTCAAGCGCCGAATCGAGCGCGTCCGCGTCAAGCTCTATCTCGGCGTCATGCCTGTCCTTCCAGTCGCGCCAGATCAGATAGCCGAACACGGCGACGAGAAACAGAAACGCAAATATGTAAAACCAGTAATTTTCAGGCATAATTAACCTCCGTAGCTGATATACGAGGCGTCGGCGCTGCCGCCCGCCATGAACTCGTCATAGCCTTCCTCGGCGTCGTCCTCGTCGTAGTCGTAGTCGTTTTGAGCCGCTTGCAGCTCCGCCGCGACCGTGCGGCTTATAGCGTAGTACCTCACGGCGTCCACCCGGTGGGTGACATCGTGGGGTTCCTTGGCACAGTCATTCGGGTTCGTCTCGTCGGCCTGAATATCTTTCAGGTCGTCTATCGTCTTTTTGCAGTTCTTGAAGAACAGCAGAGACGGCTTCCCATCTGGCCGCTTTGCCAGCATTTCCTTGACAAGCATGTGACCCTGGACGCGGTTGTTGTTTGCCTTGACAATGGGCACGCCGCTCTGCATGAACACCTCGGCCATGGTCTTGCCGCTGTCCTTTTGCCGCGACCACATGTCCGGCGGCGCAAAGGTGACTTCTATCTTCTCGCCCGGCATAGTCATGTCCAGCATCGCCTTGGCCGCGTCCTGCACTATCAGATTCGGTTCGGAGTATTCCCGGTACATCCAGCTACGCCCGTCCTCGTCCACAGCAAACCAGCCGCAGGCAAACATATCAAGGCCGTAGTCAAAAGCCCTGTAGCGCTTCCAGTGCTCCGGTATCTTGAACGGCTCCACGACGTGAACGGCGTCGCTCAGCTCGGGGAAGTAGTTGCCGCCGAGCGAATCCCAGTCGCCGTAACGATAAGCCCGGCGCAGGTTTTCCGGCATCTGCGCCAGATTGCGGACGTAGGCGGGGGAGGACTTCATAAGCGCCGTGTTGTCCTCGACCGTGGCCGGGATGAACAGATAGTCGTTCGGGTCTTCGTTTTCCTCGGGGTTGTCGCTGTTGGTGATATACTGCTTATCGATGAACAGCCGCTTGACCCACCTGTGACCGACGCCGCCGGGGTTGCAGGTGATGTAAAACCGCTTGGGTATGTCGTTGACGCCACGGAGCAGGCCGCCGAGGAACTGGAAAGAGCGAAACGTGAACTGCGTCGCCTCGTCCATGAAAATCCAGTCGTATTCCTGGCCGTTGTACTCCTGCTCAGAGTTGTCGCCCGCCCAGTGGCCGAAGTGAATCAAGCTGCCGTTGGTGAAGTATATCGAGTGTAGCGAGCCGTTGTAGCCCGCTATCCCCGGTATAATCATCTTTATCATTGGCTCGATGTGGTTCGATTGCAGCTCAGGGTAGGTCTTACGCATTATCAGGATGCGGATGCCCGGATAGTTATAAGCGCCGAGCATGGCCTTGACCCTGACCGCCCACGTCTTGCCGCCGCCCTTCGCCCCGCCGTAGCCGGTGTAGAGCTTGCGGGAAGCAAAGAACTGCTTCTGTTTGGGGTTCGCCTCGCCGGGGTTCCAGACGTATTCTGTTTTTGACCCGGTTATCTCAGGCATGCTGCCTCCTACAGTGTTGCGGTAAAATGCTTCCTGCCGCTCGTCAAATGTATTACGGGGTGTCGCTTCCCGGCGGGCTTGAAGCCCCCGGCGTCGGCATAGCCGCCGTAGTTGAGCGAAGCACCGCCGTTGACAAACAAGTGCTCCACCAACACAGGTTTGCGGTGGGTGTAGTCTATTCGGTACGAGCAGGTTGGAAACACCGCCGGTAAATGCGTGTGGTTGTGGCAGTAGATGTCGCAGTCAATTATGTTCTGTAAATCAGCTAAGCGCTGTAGCTTGCCGCCCTCTTTTCTGCCACTCCCCGCACCGTGGGTGACGTACATGGTGTACTGCATCCTGCCGCCGTGCTTGGTGTCGTGCCCAAACTGTACGAACAACAGTGCCGACGTATCGGAATACCGCTCGCCCAGACCCAGTTCAGAAGCGGCAAATGCCAGCGGGTCTATGCCGGTGCTCTTGTAGACGCGGTTTTCGTGGTTGCCGCGCACCATGCAGAGCACCTTTTCCCGTACCGGCTTTATGAGCGAAACTACCCGCTCCACCTGACCCATGGGGGATAGCCTGGCTCCGTGCACGTCGCCTATGCTGTCTCGCAGCGCCATGTCGCACAGATCGCCACCGAGTATGCAATATGCGCTCGGGTTATCACGTATCTCGTCCAGCTTCTCGGCCACGGACACAAGGTCGCACAGCGGGTCGCCTATGTGCCAGTCGCCCAGCAGATGGATGTCCATGCGCTCCAGATTTTCAGGGAGTTCAAGTACCACAGGCTTCACTGTGCCGCCCCTTTTCCGCCTACCCCGTCAAGCTTGATGTTTAGAGACTTGGGCTTGTTGTCCGTAACGCTCCTGTCCAGATAGCCCCCGTTTTCTTCTTGCTTCAAGGCATTCATGCAGCCCGTAGCGCTCTTCGGGTCAGTTACCATCCTGTTCAAGAGCCAATCTTTTCTCAAGTCTCTTGCCCCTTCCCAAACGTCCGCATACTCGGCTTTCTCCAAGTAGCGGCGGCGTCTGTCTCCAACCAGTCCGAGATATATCATCATCCCCGGCTGGCTAGGAAACCGGCCTTTAGCTTCGCAGTCATCCATGTATTCCTGAATTTTTGCTTGAAGTTCTTCGGCGGTGGGGTCTCTCGGCCTGCCGCCCGGCTTGCGCTCTTCAGTTGTTCGCTTGGCTCTCGGCAACAGCCGCACCCCCTTTTTCGTTAAATCGGGAATATAGCGAATCTGCGCGAACTTTACAAGAGTATTTCCAGAAGGGCTTATTAGAGAGATATATAAATACTCATGATAAGTCAGGGATGGGACGAGAGTGTGTGTCACATATCCTGTATAGGCCGTCGTCGGAGAGCGCCCCCGTTTTTCTGCCGGGGGGTGCCTCGATTACTCGCCGGGCTGTAAACGTCCCCGGCCACAGCAGCCCCCAGCCCGCGCCCCGTGGTACTCAATCGCCCCGCGCAGCAGCCGCGCAGCCGTAGCATGATATTCATTGATATTCATAGTCCCGCCCGCCTCCAGGCCAAAACCAGCCGAAATAATTAAACATAATACCTATTTTGTTCAATTCACTCAACTAAAGTTTGCGCCTGAATTGCGTAGTTATAAGCATTTTGCGAACATTTTTGCGAATTGAATATTATACACCAATATTCGCCCGGCCCTTGTACATTGTGCCGGAGTAATTATGCAGCGCCCAACCCGCTCAAACCCACCGCCCAACAGGCTCATCAACCGCGCCGAGCCACCCAGCAGCAACCACACGCAACACCGCACCACCTTCCCCGCCCGCGCGAAGTCCTTCCCCTCTTTATTTGTCTTCCCACACCCCCAAACGCCTCCAACCCCTTGATATCACTTGCTTTTTGGCATATAAGCGCTTTCCCATCCCCCAAAAAATAAAACTCACTTAAACGGTCTACAATCTGTAGACTAACAAACGCAGCCAAACGATTAAACACTCGTTTAATCATCCAGAAACAAAACGCCCCGGCCTTGCATTACAGCGAAGCCAGGGCAAAAGAAAGAAAGTAACCAAAGAAAGAAAAGGGACTAGTTATATATAGCTCCTAGTAAAGCTCTTGTATAAGCTCTAAGTATATATAATATATATTATATTATACTCAGGTAGATCTATAAGAAAGAGAGTAAAGAGAAAAGGGATATACTACGTATATCCCCAAAAGAGAAAGAGAGAAAGCCAAGGACAAGGACAAGTAAGAAAAGAGAGTAAAGAGAAAACCCCCTTCGGGGGTAAAAGAGAAAGCAGAGAAAAGAATACGACCGCATAACAAAGACGCCCCGGAGCCGGTAAAGCTCTAGGGCGTCTGTTGTTTTAGTCTTCAAGCGTCTTTTGCAGGTTATCGAGCACCTTGTCCATCTTGGCTTTGCGCTTGGCCTCGTCCTTTTCGTCTGCAATCTCGCGCAGCGCGTCGAGCACGAAGCGAATGAACGCTTTGAACTGGCTATCAGTCTGACCCATCAATAGCACCTCCTTGACCATAAGTATAGTCTTCCATCGCATGCCGCAATACCGTATTAACCTTATCGCCGCGGGCGGCACATGCAGCCTTGAAATCTTCAAGTAGCTCGCGTTTAACCTTGACCGTCTGATAAGCCATGTTCGCGGCGTCCCAGCGTTGATTTGCGGCTTTCCGTGCTTCTGATGCCATAGCATCACCTCGCTATTATAATACACCAACGCTATACACGTTGTAAAGTGTACAATCTGCACGAAATACACGTTACAACTTTGTGCATCATTGCGGCTTGACTGCACGTTGCAACGTGTAGTATCATGAAGCCACAACGAAGAACACGAACCGAAAGGGGAAACGACAATGTACTTCCAGAACTGCCACACGCTCGACGAGCTAAAGCGCGAATATCGCCGCCTGGCGATGAAATACCACCCGGACAGGGGCGGCGACACAGAGACCATGCAGCGCATCAACGCCGCGTATGACGAGATGTTCGCCATCCTCAAGGCCGCGCACAACAAGACCGCCGACGAGTACCACCAGACCACCGAGACGCCGGACGAGTTCAAGGACATCATAGACCGCTTGATGAAGCTGGACGGGCTGGAGATTGAGCTTTGCGGCTCCTGGCTGTGGATAGGCGGCAACACGAGAGAGCACAAGGAAGAATTGAAAGCCGCCGGATGCCGCTGGAGCCAGAACAAAAAACTGTGGTACTGGCACCACGCCGAGGACGGCCACAAGTGGCACAAGGGCAACAAGAGCATGAACCAGATCCGCAGCAAGTACGGCAGTCAGATATTCAAGGGCAGCCGCGAAGAATCCAACTATGAGAAGATCGGGGCGGCGGTTTGACCGCCCCGAGGGAAGGAGACCTGACATGTACAAATCAAGCGTTGCAGACGTAACACCACCGTTTATATACTCTAACCGGGGGCGCTGCCTATACGAGCACAAGCGCAAGGGCAATTTCATGAAGTGGGCGCACAGCGTTGTGAACGGGTTGAGAAAAGCCGGCTTTTCCGAAGAATACATCAGGGGCAGCACCGCCGACGTGCTTGACAACTGGTACAACGAATACTTTTACCGTCCTGCGCGTCAGGTAGTGCAAGAGCATATCGAGTTGAGCTGTTGAGGTGAGCACATGGACATAATTGACATTCTCGCTCTTGCGCAACTGCAATGGCTGATATATAATGCAAGTAAGAACGTAGACACCAAAAACCGAAAGGAGACAGAGCAATGATAAAAATGGTTGTTATCACAGATGTAACCCCCGTCGGCGATCTATATTTGTGCCGCGGCGAAAAGACCAAGTATCTTCGGCAACACGGGCCCGACGGGTATGTAACCTGGTCTGCCGCTCGGCAATTTGCGGGGGCGTGGGAGGTTGATGAACCCCTCCCAGCAGGCGCCGAAATACATATTGTTAACCGCAGCAACGAATTGCTATATTCCGAAACGCTGGAGGCAATTCCCGGCATTGACACGCCGGTGGCCGAGCAGCGCGCGCCATTTGCCCGTGAAGCTGTCAAAGCTATGTATGACGAGTATAAAGAAAAATACGGCCTTGTAGACCACGACGTTTTGCGAGATTGGCTTATGCCCTACGCCGAACAATGTGGCTTTGAGGGGAGCGAGGGCACCTGGATGCACGCCCCAAAGTATTTGGATGTTGATTATTCGGAACCCGAAAGCCGCGAGCTACTTGGCCACACGCTAAAAGTGGCGCGTTGGGACTATGTTCACCGCGTATGCAACAAGAAATACAGCGCGTTTGAGGTGCAAACGAACATTGGGTCTTTTGCATGGCCAAGCGGGTATATGATTCAGAAAGACACTTGAATTTAAAGCCGCCCAGCACTACGCCGGGCGGCTCTTTTGTTAGCATTTTTCATTAGCATTTTTGAATCCAAACGCTAATTTGATGCTTTCCATTTTGCAAAAAAAGTTTTAAAAGCGAGACTGTAACGAATCACCAAAAAGCCAGCAAACCCGCATGAACGCAAGAAAATCCCGCAACCATGCGGGTTGCGGGATTTCTGAAAAGTGGCAGGGGAAGAAGGTTTCGAACACCCAACAACCCGCATAATGCCTATATTTTCAACCGTCGTTAGCATTTCCATAAGCATTTTTAGCGTAAAAGGCCGCAAGCTCACCTCGGTATCGCTCAATATCCGCTTGCGCAATGTGCGTATAGATTTTGCGCATCGTGCCCGGATTGCTCCAACCACCAATCTCCATCGCTATCAGCTCCGGCACGTTGAGGTGATAGCACAGCGAGGCGAACGAGTGCCGCAGCCCGTGTATGCCTACCTCGGTTATACCGGCCTCCCGGCACACCTTGGCTATCCTGTAGCGCAGCGCCTTGTCTGTTATCGTGAGCACCGCCCCCTGTGGCCTCCTGTCGCGCTCAAGAGCCGCTTTAAGCTCCGGAATGAGTATAGGCACGTTGCGCGCGGAAGACACGTTCTTGGCGCGATTTTTGGGGACATAGACGTTGTAGCTATCTAGTACCATAACATCATCGACACGGATAAAATCCGCGCCTACGGGTATGTTTTCCCAGCGCAGACCGCGAATCTCGGAGAGACGGAGCGAGGACAGCGCCAGCAGCGCCGGAACTGCTATGTCTGTACCGGCTACGGCCTTAACGAACGTTTCTATTTCATCGGCTTTCAGGAACGGTATGGAGCGCGTCGCCGCCTGTGGCAATTCGAGCTTCGGGACATTACCCCCGGCGCTTTCAACAGCCGAGCGCAGAAAGACTATGGTGTTCTTTAATGTCTTGGGCTTGTACTTCGCCGCCAGCTCGTTCAATAGTAATTGCCAGTCCTCGCGCTTCATGCCGCCCAGCTCGCGCCATCCGTAAGGCTCAAGCCGCTTCTGCATGATTTCATATGCCCGTATAGTCACCGGGCTTAAAACGTTCTCGCGCTCTCTTATGTATCGCTCAATCGCCTCGCCAATCGTCGGCGAGGCTTCTTTTTTTGACTTCCGTTCCCGCGCCCCGGCTCTATACTCTGCCTTAATGCGTTCAGCTTCCCGCGTGACGGCCTTCTCTGTGGCCCCGTTCACGGGTATGCTCTCGCCGCCGAGCCGCAGTTGTATGAACCACGTCCCGCTAGGCAGCTTCCGCGCCTTTGGCACATTCACGTTCTCACCCCTTTTACCCGTTCCACCCGGCGCGCCGCAGCAGTTCCAGCGACTGCTCAGAAGCGTGCTGGACAAAGTATTCGAAGAAATCTTTAGTACTCGCAAACAAGGGGATCTCCCTGCCGGCCTTTGCGGTCAAGGGCCGGACAATCGGCATCACGGCCATATTGTCGCACATCACAACATCGTCCTCACATTCGACCCAACTAAACCCTGGCCCAAACGTCACCCGATCGTCCTCTGCGTCTGCTTCCGCTTCAATTTCTTCTATTGGCCTTTCCTCTGTCCACATATGGTTAAACGCCAAATGCCGCAGTTCGTGCCTGATTGCGTTCCTCTGGCGCTTTTCGCTCACTTTGGTATTGACATATATACACACGGTTCCGTCCGGCATCGGGTCTATAAACCCAAGCCAGCGCGCCACCGGCATAGGCTCGATATACAGGAAGTAATCTAAATCCCGGTAATACCTCAATTCTGCTTGCCCCTCTGCTCGTGCTTGAACTTGATAAAGTTCATAATCTCTTTTATTTCTTCGGGCGTGAAGTCGTCGCCCTCGGCGTCCAGCAATACCCGAATCCCGCTTTGCCTCAATACCTCCCGCGCTTCTTCAAGCGTCTGCGGCTCGTCGTCCTCGACGGGCTTTTCTTTTTGGTCGCGCGTCAATTCTTCGACACTGACGCCGAAGTAATCAGCAATACGTCTCAGTGTAGCATCGCGGGGTACTTTGCCCTGTGCCCAACCGGTAACTGCGGCACGGGAAAGCCCCATTTCAAGCGCCGCGCCAGATGCAGACACGCCTTTTTGATTGCACAAGCGCAAGTAATTGTCATAAAACACAGTTTCATCTCTCCTTTCTTTGTATAAAATAACGAAAGTGTATTTAGCTTACACAAAACAGTTGATTTAGCTTACTTAGCGTAGTATAATACACAATGTAAGCTAAATAAGCTTATTTAAATTACTTAGCTCACACATACAATATCACATTTAAATAAGAAGTGCAAGAAAAATCTAATAGTAGAATTCATTTTGTCAAGTCTATAAGCAACGCGCGCATCAGTTCATCGTAAACAATTTTTGCAATATATTTCTCATTCTTTTGAAGATAATCAGCCGCATTGTTTACGGTCATGCCCCATTTTCCAAGCGATAGAACAAATGCTATTCCGACACCTATCAAATACCCGTATTTAGCCCAATCATTGCCCCAGTGGAAAACAGCCCAGGTTATTGCTGCGGTCAACGCGCCAAGCACTACTACAGAAACAACATATTTTCTGTAAATACCACTCGCGTCAATTCTACCCGGATATTTTCGGTTAATCTGTGCGGTCATAGGGAACGCGCAGAATAAGCAAATCAAAATTTGTAAAGCTCCATACGAAAAAACGAGAAGCCCCAAAATCCACATAGCGGCTCCGATTAATATGTTCCACACCATGTTTTTTACCCCTTTCAAAAAATTTTTCTCCCCGCGTTAAAAAACGCGGAGTAAAGCAAAAATTTACCCTCTCGGCGGATTGCACCGCGAGCACGGCGTGTACCCCGATGCAAGCGCATAGTCAAGTGTCACGGCAATGCTGCTGTTCCAAAGGTACTGGCACCCCCACCGGTGATACTTCTCCCCGGTGTTGGTAATGTAGACGGTGACAGAAGTTTGCGGCTCTGGCGTAGGCGCTGGGTTTGAACTGTTTGAAACATAATTCTCAAACTGGTCTATCTGAGCGTCGAGCGCTTCTTGGTCTCGTATCTGGCGCTCAAGCGAAGCAAGCTCCCTGCTGACATCGTTATATTTCTCTTGCCAATTGTCGGCAGTCTGCTGTGTGGCATCTACCACTTCGGTAAGGTGTTCAATCTCCGCTTGGAGGTCGTCTACCTTGTCTGAATAATCAGAGCTCACCGCCAATCCCACCAGGATGCTCAGAATCAACAGCACTATGAGAATTTTATCTAACAAGGTTGCTCTTTTGTGAATCATCTACGGCACACCCCCTATCCCTAAATCATACCACACCCCAACACACAAGTACACACAAAAATTTCCGTTCATGGAGCTTTTGACCGGTGCGGCGTGTTCCTGTTGTGCTTCCACTGCCTCTACCGCCTTGTTTTAACGTGATTGTATCCACGCCGCATCCGTCAAGAGCTTCAGCCAAAAAGGAGTTGATAACAATGCCAAAAGCCAGACGCCCCAACCCGTATGACAAACTCACGGCTCTAATCGCCGGAGCCAAGGCCGTGCAGCGCATGACCATGGACGACGTGTCCGCATCGACCGGCATATCCCGCTCACGGCTCTTCGACCGGAAGAACAGCCCGCAGGATTACACGCTCGATGAGCTGGGCAGCATCGCCCGGGCGCTGCACATCCCGCGAGAACAGCTTCTTGAGGCCATGCCGTGGTAACAGACAGACACGGCATTCGGCTTGTGGACGAGCGCTGCCGGGGCTGTAAGTATCTGCAACACTACAGAGGCGTCCGCTGGGAATACATAGAGTATTGTTCGTTTTGCGCAGATACCGGATTGACACGAAACTGCCCTCCCGGCGCGGATTGTGTCTGCTACATGCCAATGGAAAATGCGGCGCGTGGCAGCGTGTACAAGAAGAAGCTTGCGGAGTATTACGAGCTGGAGAAGGAGAGGAAGCGCTATGTCAAAGGGGCGGATTAACCGGCCAAAGCAGATCAGGACGTTCCAGTGCCCAGAGTGCGGCGCAGTTATGAGCGCCCCCCAAGTACAAAGCCCGGACAAACGCCGGGCACGTCAAGACCATGTATTGCTACCGCTGCAAGGCGGATAGAGATTTCGTCCAAGTTGACAGATTAGAAGGAGGTACACCATGATTCACGTTACCATTACCGACCTCGAAACCAACGAGGTAAAGCTTGACAAAGATGTAAACGCGGTCGTCATAGGCACATCAAGCGAAGGCGATTGCGCCGGCGGTGGTATAGGCAGCCCGTTAGAGCTCGCTTTCGCGTACAAAACAGCCGTGGATGCGATGACCGAGCTAGAAAACGAAAACCCAGCGTTCCGCCGTAGCTACAAGTTGCTCAGAGCTGTGGAGCCCTTAGTTGAGGACGACGATGCTGACGAGTAACGACATCTACTGCATCAGCGAGCACGACTGCTACTACGCCGAGCCGCAGGACGAACCCAAACCCGACGAAGATTCGATCTTCGCCCCGCCCTATGCCAGCTATGAGACATACGACTAAGTTTGACGAGAACACCCACACCTATTACATAGACGGCGTCGCCGTCCCGAGTGTGGCGCAGATTTGCGGCATCCTCACCGCCGGTAAGTACAGCGGCGGGCGAGGCGTCATAGACGCCGCCAGAGCACGCGGCACTGCCGTCCACGAGCTGTGCGAGGCTTACGACTACGGGACGCTTGAAGAAGTCCCTGCCGAGCTTGCAGGCTACGTCAAGGCATATTCAGACTTTTGCCGTGACTACCGTCCCGAATGGCTCTACATCGAACACCAGATGTACAGCCGCCAGTTGAAATACGCCGGGACGTGCGACCGCGTGGGCATGATTGACGGTAAGTGGACGGTGGTTGACCTCAAGACTACCGCGAACATGGACAGGGCAAGCAAGCTTTCTCTGCTCGCGCAGCTCGCGGCCTATCAAGAACTCGCGTACACCATCGGCGAGGCTCCGGACCTGACAAACGGCCTCGGCGTCCAGCTCAAGCGTGACGGCAGCTACACGGTGCATACGCAGTACGACATCATGCGCCGGTACGACGTGGACGGCTTCACACTGTTCCGTCATTGCCAGCGGATACATTACGCATTGGAGGGTATGCCCAAATGGAACAGCAATTAACAGTGTACGAGGCTCAGAAAGCCGTCGCAAAGCCCTTGCGCGGCGATTACCTGGTCAACGCCGCCGGACACGACCTGACGCTCAAGCGCGGTGTGGACTTCGCGAACCCGGAGACCAGGAACGGTAAAAAGGCGTTCACCCAGCCTATACTGCTCAAGGCGGGCGCGGAGAAATTGGCCTTTGGCTTTGGCCTGTGCCAGCGTTACACCATTGAGAGCAAGATAGAGCAGCACGACGATACCGGCACGTTCTTCCATTACCTCGTCCGCTGCGACCTCGTAAAGCCCAGCGAGTACGGCGACGTGGTGATTGCCAACTCCTACGGCAGCGCCAACACCGCCGAGAAGCGCAACGGCTTCAACAGCCCCGCCGACGCCGCCAACAGCACATTGAAAATGGCGCAGAAGCGCGCCCTAGTCGGCGCGGCGCTCTCTATCTCCGGCCTGTCTGACCTGTTCACGCAGGACATTGAGAATGAGACGTTCATGCAGAACGCCGATACCATAGTTAAGGAGACGCCGGACAGCCCCGTCACCACTAAGCAAATACGCCGCCTGTACGCCATCGCCTCAGAGCACGGCATGAACCAGCAGCAGGCCAAACAAAAGCTGGCGGCGATGGGCTACACCAGCACCAAGGACATCAAGCAGAAAGACTACGACGCCGTCTGTGACGCGCTCGCCAAGGAGGAAAAATGAAGATACAGACCAAGACCGGCGCAGTCATCGCCGCCGGGCGGCTCAAAAAGAACGACCCCGTGGAGTATCGGGAAGTTGGGCAGAACGGAACTCCGCTCGCCTCCTTCGGCCTGATGGTGGAGCGCGGCGACCAGCAGCGCGGCACTCAACCCGTCTGGCTCAACTGCAAGGCGTGGCGTGACCTCGCCAAGAAGATAGCCGTCTGCCCCGGCGGCGCTGACGTGCTCGTCGCCGGGCACGTGGAAACCGAGACGTGGACAGGCAGAGACGGCCAGCAACGCAGCAGCGAGGTGTGTACCTGTGAATTTATCGCTATGGCCTCATTTGCCACGGAGAGTAAAACACCCTACGAGAAGCCGCACCCCACTGACGTGTCCGCCCCTGAATGGAGCGACGACACCGACGACACCGGCGGCGACCTGCCGTTTTAACGCACTATGGCTCTCAACAGCTTCAATGCCTATCACAGCTACTTGAAGTCGATAGAGCCGCTTAACGATTCGGAGCGCGGGCGTCTATTCACGGCGCTGCTCGAATATAGCAGCACGGGCATAGCGCCTGAGCTCCGGGGGAACGAGCGGTTTGTCTTTCCGACGATGAAAGAGCAGATAGATAGGGACAAGGCCAGTTATGAGGCCAAATGCGCCAAAAACAGGGAAAGTTCGGCAAAAGGCGGCGCAGCCAATGCGAGAAGATGGAAGCCGAACGGGAGCCGTTCAAAGCCGAACGGAGCCGAACGGGAGCCGAACGGCTCCCAAGGACAAAGACAAGGACAAGGACAAAGACAAGGACAAGGACAGACCCTTTCGGGTAATAGCGCGCGAGGCGCGCAGGAACCCCCAAAAGTCTCCGACTACGGTTTTTCCCCTGAGTTAGAGGCTGCGGTCACCGACTGGCTTACTTACAAGCAGGAACGCCGCGAGAGCTATAAACCGACCGGGTTGAAATCCATGCTCACGCAGGTCAAGAACGCCGCCGCCGAGCACGGAGACGCCGCGGTTGTTGGCATAATCCGCGACAGCATGGCGAGTGGCTACCAGGGTATTATCTTTGACCGCTTGAAGAAAGGAGGCGCAGCCGTTGGAGCTCGCGGAACTGCTACAGAGGGCGCAAAGCCTAAGCGAAACTGGGGCATCACCTACGACGTTTGACTGTGCCGCTGTCGTGAATGGACTTGACGGCGATCTTGGAGAGCTGGATTGCCCCAAGTGCAGGAACAAGGGCTGGGTTGCCTACAACGACGGCGACGGCATTGTGTGTGAGAAGTGCGACTGCATGCCGCGCCGGGCAGCTCTCAAGCGTATCCGGGAAAGCGGCCTGTCTGCCCTGCTGGAAGATTACCGGCTCGACAACTACGAGACGCCGGAGCCGTGGCAGCAATCTGCACTGACCAAGGCTCGGCAATATGCAGAAAACCCCGGCGCGCACTGGCTGTATATCTTTGGGCCGCCGGGGACTGGCAAGAGCCACCTGTGCACCGCCGTCTGCGGCGCGCTGCTGGACGCTGGGCAGGCTGTACGCTACATGCTGTGGCGCGATGAAAGCCGCGACCTCAAGGCTCTTGTGAACGATTCTGCGGCCTACAACAGGGCCATGCACGAGCTCAAGGGCGCAGACATCCTGTACATAGACGATTTTTTGAAAGGCGGTACGGGCGACGCGGACAAGCGCCTCGCCTTCGAGCTGTTGAACTCCCGCTACAACTCCCGCCGCCCTACGCTGGTTTCCAGCGAGTTAAGCATAGACACCGTGCTCGACTGGGACGAGGCCATAGGCAGCCGAATATACGAAAGGGCCAAAGGCTATGTGATACACGCCAATGGTCGGAATTGGAGGTTAAGATGACGAACGGAAACATGAAGGGCCGCTGCAAGTACAGTCTCGGCGTGCTCTGCGACGCTCTGGAATGTGATATACACTGCGGCTGGAACCCCGGCGAGATGCTGCGCCGCCATACGCAGATTAAGCGCGACGGGCTTACGAACATCGGAAACGAGACTTACAGTCTCATAGTGAAGCGGGAGCGCAATGGCGAAGAACTCACGGGCTAAGGGAAAAAGGGGAGAAATCGAACTCGCACACAAGCTCCGGGAACATGGTTACAGCACCCGCCGCGGGCAGCAGTACAGCGGCACGGAGACCAGTGCCGACGTTGTCGGTCTCCCCGGAATCCATATTGAGTGCAAGCGTGTGGAGGCTTTGAATATTTATACTGCCATTATGCAAGCTGTACACGATACCGGAGAAAGCGGCGACTTGCCCGCCGTGTTTCATCGAAAAAATAACCAGCCATGGCTTGTGACCATGCGGCTGGAAGAATGGCTCGCGCTGTATAGGAGGTGGGCTGATGCAGGGGATGCTGCCGGACAGCACGGTGCCGATGATTGATAAGGCGGGCAAGGACATTTGTCTTAATTGTCCCTACCCTTACTGCTATGGCGGCATTCCCGGAGCGTGCTCTCCAAAACGCTCCAGGAGGCCGTCATATGAAAGGCAGCTATACGAGGACGGAAAGATAGGAGACGACGATGTATACGACGATCAATAAACCCGACGTACCAAGGTTTGAGGGGTACACCGGTAAAAAGCAGTATGTGGTGCGGCATCCGAGCCACGGCATGATAATCGTTTGCGCGCCTGACGAATACGGCGCTCTGCGCGTCGCCGCTGAGGAATGGGGCGAGCGCTTTCAGGATTTCAGCTTTTATGGCCCGGCGAGGGTCGCCAAAATTGGGAGGTAAAAACATGACCGTAGTAACGATCGTTATAGGAGCGCTTATGCTCGTGGCCGGGTTCTGTTTTGGCTGGTCGCTCGCCGATTTGACGGCGGCAGACTGGCAGGAGGTGCAGGACGATGATTGATCACATACCGCAGATGCTTTTAATCGTGGCCAGCTACCTTGCTGTTGCCGCTCTCGCTGCATGGTTTGGCTTCAAAGCCGGCGCCGAACTCATGCGCCGCTACTGGGAGGGCAAATGATGAGGTGGAAGAAGGATTCGCCGATGGAACCTGCGCTCAGACAGGGCGCGCATATTTATATCCCATTCAAGGACGGCTGCGCGGTGCTTGATATGAGCTGCAAGCCGCGCATGTTCAAGTCCGCCAAGCGTTTTGCGCAGTGCTATCCAGAACAAACGGACGGGGTGACCATTGTAGAGTACGCGCCCGTCCGCGAGGTGCCAGCGAATGAGAAGGAATGACATCAAGCTCGCCCTCCTGGGCGACCACGAGGCGGCGAAACGGCTGACGGAGACGGGATATTTTAAAGCAAGCGGAGATTTGGCGCTTTGCCGATGCCCGTTTTGTGGAAGTGAAAATGTGGTCTATGAAAGATATTTGCATACTGCCGGATATAGGTGGAGGGTTGTGTGTACGAGCTGTATGGCTAGTATTGACCCAGGATATGCACAGCAGAGAAGCACGGTACAAAGAATGTGGAACACCCGCGCACCGATTCTGAGCGCGGAGGAGATGGAGATGCTGGAGGGGA
>ERZ1090880.397-NODE-397-length-24193-cov-11.292568_pt1 | contig 24193 bp, 16 predicted proteins | sample MGYA00478471_ERZ1090880 | MGnify/ENA primary metagenome ERZ1090880 (study PRJEB33644, sample SAMEA5815734) | chicken gut metagenome | biome: Chicken; feature: Gastrointestinal Tract; material: Caecum | place: Ireland | collected 2019-01-01 | study: A study of the... | reverse complement strand
GTATAATATATAACGAGAAATATATATAGGATATAAGCCGATGCCGCCGAAACCGAAGATATCAAAGGAACAAATCATAGAAAAGGCGCTTTCCGTCGTCCGCGATAAGGGGGCATCTGCGCTCACGGCAAAGGCGCTCGCCCAGGCTCTCTCCTGTTCTACCCAACCTGTTTTCTGGCACTTTGAAAACATGGAAGAACTGAAGAAAGAGGTCTTTGCGGCGGCGCTGAAGATATTCGGTCAGGCTCTCCGACGTGAAGTCGTCTGCGAATCCCGTTATCTCGCGCTGGGACTGAATTACATACACTTTGCCGCGGAAGAGCGGGAATTGTTCCGTCTGCTGTTCATGAGCGATTTCGGGAAGACCGATCTGATCGGGGCGAATGTGGAAATGGAATATGTGCTTCGCGTCATCGAAGAGACCGAGCACATCACAGGAGATAATGCCCGGATCATTTACCGCGATATGTGGCTGTTTTCCCACGGTATCGCCGCGATGATCGCGGCCGGTACAGCCGAATTTTCGGAGGATGAACTGCGAGGGATGCTCAGCGGCGTTTGCCGTGCGCTCATTTCATCTCTTGAAAAAAATAAATAAAAGGAGTATACCATGAAAAAGTATGATGCCGTCGTGATCGGCGCCGGAAACGGCGGACTCGTCGCGGCGATCAGGCTGCTGCAGGGCGGGGCAAAGACCCTTCTCGTAGAAAAGCACAACCTGCCGGGCGGCTTTGCCACGAGCTTTCGCCGCGGAAGGTTCGAGTTTGAAGCGTCGCTGCACGAACTGAACGACTTCGGTACGGCGGACAATGCCGGAGATGTGCGGGTACTGTTCGACGAACTCGGAGTGACCGACAAGATCGACTGGATGCAGATACCCGAGGCCTACCGCGTGATCTCCCGTGCGGAGAAACTCGACGCGACCATGCCTTTCGGCGTAAAGAAATTCATCGAAAAAATGGAGGGCTATGTTCCGGGAAGCCGTGCCTCCGTCACAAAATTCTTTGAGCTTGCAGAGGAGGTGCGCCTCGCGCAGGCATACAGCTCTTCCGTCAACGGGAACACCGATTCAAAGATCATGGTAAGCAAATACGGCAACTTCGTCCGTGCAGGGTCGTACTCCGTCAACGAAGTGCTTGCTGCTTTGAAAATGCCGAAAAAGGCGAGAGATATCCTCAACGCTTATTGGTGCTATCTCGGGGCGCACTGCGACGATCTGAGCTTCGTCCATTATGCGAGCATGGTCAACCGCTACATCATGCGCGGCGCCAGCATGCCGAAGATGCGCTCCCACGAAATATCCCTCGCACTTACCGAACGTATCCGCGAACTCGGCGGCGATATCCTTTTCAATACCGAAGCAGTCAGGATACTGACGGATGAAAAGGACGGGGGCGTTTCAGGCATCCTCCTCGACGACGGAACGCAGATCGAAACGAGGCACGCGGTCGCCAACTGTGCGCCGCATATCGTGTTCGGCAGAATGATGGACAGTGTCCCCGAAACGGAGATCCGCGCCACCAACGCGCGCAAATTTGCGGGCAGGGGATTTACCATGTTTCTCGGGTTGGATGCCGACGCGGACGAACTCGGCATCGAGAATCACAATTATTTCCTGTACGACACGATGGACAGCGTTGCCCAGTATGAGAAGATGCGCACGATACGGGATAACGAAGTGCAGGCTACCGTCTGCCTCAACCGCGCGTATCCCGAATGTTCTCCGAAAGGGACCTGCATGATGTATTTTACCACGCTGTATATGTCCGACGATTGGGGCAATGTCGGGGCGGAGAATTACGGCAGGACGAAAGACTTCGTTGCGAACAAGATGATAGATCGTTTTGAACAGGATACGGGGGCAAAGCTGCGGGGGCATATCGAGGAGATCTCCGTCGCAACACCGATGACGTATGCGCGGTATTGCGGGCACCCGGAAGGGGTGATTTACGGATACGAATCGCAGTACTGGGACGGGCTGATGCCCCGCCTCCAGATGATGGCGGAAGATCACAAAGTGCGCGGCCTGCGGTTTGCGGGCGGCTATGCCATGCGCCTTTCCGGCTATTCGAGTGCCTATTTTTCGGGCGACATTTCGGGCCGGCAGACCGTCGGCGATATCAAGAGGGAGGGTTAAATCATGCCGTTCACATTCAAAAAACAAATATTCGGTTTCATGGATCTTCTCCGATTCAAAAAGCTCGTCCCCAATCGCCGTAAGATGCTTGAAAACGGCTCTCCGGCAGCCCTGCCGAAGAGTTACCGCGTCAACGATACGGCCAAGATCCTTCATCCCGGTTATCAGGGTGCAAAACTGGTGGCGATCGCACAGAATACGGCCGATACAAAAACGTATACCTTTGAAACGGAGCGCCCTCTGTATTTCAGAGCGGGGCAGTACCTTACGCTCGGCTGCAAGGTCGGGAAAAGCGAGGTTTCCCGACCGTATGCGATCTCATCCTCTCCTAAAGAGGCGCTCTCCTGCCGCGTTTCGCTCACCGTCAAAAAATGCGGGTTCTTCAGCGGCTATCTGTTTGACGGTGCGGCGGTGGGGGATTCCTTTGTTCTGGGAGATCCTTCCGGGGAGTTCTGTTATGAGCCGGTCAAGGACGCGGATCATGTGGTCGCCATCGCAGGAGGGAGCGGTATCACCCCGTTTTACAGCATGGCGCAGGCAGTCGCCGACGGAACGAACAGACACAAACTTACCATCTTTTACGGAGCAAGGACGGAAAGCGACCTGATCTTCAAAAAAGAACTCGATACGCTCGTTTCGGATAAGGTCAAAGTCGTTTACGTCCTCAGCGACGAAAAGAAGGAGGGATACGAGAGCGGTTTTATCGGCGCGGAACTGCTTCAGAAATATGTTTCCGGGGATTATACGGTCATGATGTGCGGCCCGCAGGCAATGTACGCCTTTGCGGATAAGGAGCTCGCCTCTCTCGGCCTGCCCCTCCGCCGCATCAAAAAAGAGGCAAACTGCGTCGGATTGCGTGACGCCGAAGCAAAGAGCTATACGCTCACCGTGCATATCGGCTTTGATACCTATACGGTGCCGGCAGATGCAAGGGAAACGATCCTGACAGCTCTTGAAAGGGCGGGCCTGAAAGTCCCTTCCAAATGCCGTGCCGGCGGATGCGGCTTTTGCCACAGCAAGCTGGTTTCCGGCAGTTTCTCCATTGCCGGGCAGGATAAGCGCAGGCTCGCCGATGCAAAATTCGGCTATATACATCCGTGCTGTTCTTATCCGGATTCGGATATGGAACTTATCGTTCCAAAAGCGTAAGACGGGAGCCGGCTTTTTGAAAAAGCCGGCTCTAAATATCCTGAAACAGCACATTCTATAAAGCAGGGAGATCAATTGATGGAAACACTTACCGATCGGTTTGTAGGGGAGCTGCTTGCAGGCCAGCAAACATTTTTCGAAAAGGGGACGACCTTGCCTTACGCATATCGCGCCGAACAGCTGAAAAAACTGAAAAGGGCGATCATATCCTATGAAGGCGAACTGGAGAAAGCTCTGGCGGCCGATCTCGGAAAGAGCCGGCAGGAAAGCTACCTTACGGAAATCGGATTTGTTCTCGCGGGCATCACGCACACGCTGCGTCACCTGAAAAAATGGATGAGACCCGTCCGTGTAAGATCGGGCCTTACGGTCTTTCCTTCGGTGAGTAAGGTGATCGCGCAGCCTTACGGAAGCGTACTTATAATGGGGCCGTACAACTATCCCTTTCAGCTGCTGATCGAGCCTCTCACTGCTGCGATTTCCGCGGGGAACTGCGCCGTGCTCAGCCCGTCCGAACAGACGCCCAATGTTTCGCGCGTCGTCCGCCGCATGCTCGGAGAAACGTTTGAAAAGGATTATGTCTTCTGTTCGGAAGGGGGTATCGGGAATAACGAAGTCCTTCTGCGCGGTTCCTTCGATAAAATTTTTTTCACCGGAAGCGAAAACGTCGGCAAGATCGTGATGCGCGCCGCAGCGGAAAATCTTATCCCCGTGACGCTCGAACTCGGCGGGAAAAGCCCCGTGATCGTCGATAAAAGTGCAAGATTGAAGATCGCGTGCGAGCGGATCGTCTGGGGAAAATTCATGAATGCGGGTCAGACCTGTGTGGCGCCGGATTACATTTTTGCCCATCGCAGCATATTCCCGCAGCTTATCGAAGGCCTGACGGAGGCGATACGTCGCTTTTACGGGGATGAACCGCTGAACAGCCCCGATTACGGAAGGATCGTCAACGAGCGGCATATGAAGCGGTTGATGTCTGTTCTGGAACGGGACAGAGAATTTATCGTATATGGCGGGAAAGTTGACCTTTCCGCGCGGTATATCGCCCCGACCGTCCTGTGTCCGAAGAACGCGCGGCAGGCCGCCTGTATGCGCGAAGAATTGTTCGGCCCTTTGCTGCCTGTATTCCCGTATGACGATATAGAGGCGGTTCTTTCATATATCAACGGGCATGAAAAACCTCTTGCTCTGTATATCTTCAGTGAAGATGCCTGCACGGTAAACAAGATCCTTGCCGGTACGTCATCCGGCGGCGTTTCTATCAACGATACGATCAGCCATATCATCAACCCGAACCTTCCTTTCGGCGGCATCGGCCGTTCCGGCATGGGAAGATATCACGGGAAATACGGTTTTTCGGAGTTTTCGCACGAGCGGAGCGTATTGAAAAGGTCTTCGCGTATCTGTATCCGCCTTTCTTATCCGCCATTTACGGACGAAAAGCTGCGGAAGATCAAAAAAATCATGAAGTAGTGCTGCCGTTCTTCTGCATTTTACCGCGTAAAAAGTTAAAATATGCCTCCAAATCGCTTGTAAAATTTTTACGGACATGATATACTTATATAGTAATGTTTTCGGGCGTTTGCGTTGATGTCCGGGATGTTCAGACGGAGGCATAGCTCAGTTGGTTAGAGCGCTCGCTTCACATGCGAGAGGTCGTAGGTTCGAGTCCTACTGTCTCTACCAAAAAAGGACACTGCTCTGCGAGCGGTGTCCTTTTTTTGTCGGAGACCCTGCAAATTTTAGTGGCCGGCAAAAAACTTGTGTCGCGCTCTTGCATTGCGCCGTCCGCCGTGTTATAATGGATAAGGAGGTAGAATATGAAAGCAAGTTCGGTACGCCGCGTCCTGCTCGATTGCCTGTTGATGGTGGCTTTAGCGACGCTGTTTGCCCTTACATACGAACTTTTTATTGCCAGGAACCAATTTGCTCCCGCCGGTATCAGCGGCGTTGCCACGATGGTGGAGTACGCGACGGGGTTCAGTGTCGGATACTTCTCTCTGATCGTAAACGTCCCTCTCTGTATATTCGCGTTCTTTTTTATTTCCAAAGATTTTGCGATAAAAACTTCTGTTTTTTCGCTCGTCTATTCCGGGGCGCTCCTGTTGTTTCGCGCAGTTGACCTTTCCGCCTTTCAGTACGACGCGCAGGGAGTGGATACGATTTTCCCGGCATTGATCGCGGGAGCGCTCAGCGGTTTTGTTTACGGCGTAAGTTTCCGCCGCAATTCATCTACGGGCGGAGCAGACATTATCGCCAAATATGTAAGCAAAAAAGCCCCGGAACTCAATTTTTTCTGGGTAAATTTCACAATTAACGCGGCGATCGCCGTAGCCTCATATTTTGTTTATGCGGTGCCGGGCGAAAACGGCGTGCTCATTTACAATTATAAACCGGTTTGCCTCTGCATGTTGTATTGTTTCCTTTCCAGTTTTGTGGGAAATGTGATCATCAAAGGCGCAAAATCTGCTTATAAGTTCTTCATTATTACTTCCCATGTCGACGAAATAGAAAAAGTAATTTTTGAAAAACTGCATCACAGCGCAACCCGTCTGCAAGCGACGGGGGCATACAGCAACGCGAAACGTGACGTGATCGTCTGCGTCGTCAATAAAAGACAGCTCGTTGAATTTCGGGATATCCTGAAAAAATTCCCGGAAACGTTTGCTTTCGTCGAAACGGTCAATGAAACGATCGGGACATTCATGCACGTCAAATGACGGGGAATTCCCGCCGTCTGCGGGTATGTGTTCGCGACCAATCTGACACTTTTGCGGAGACTTTATGGAAAATATCGTAAAACGCCTGCGTGCCGCATCTTCGGTACCTGTTATCGGGGGCATCCTGAATTTCCTGAACGGCAAAGCATTTCCGCCGCTTTATGCTGCGTTGGTGCTCTTAAGTTCACTGACCGGGCTCGAATTCCTCGTGTACGGTTTCACCGTCGCGGTCGTTCTTTTTGTCTGTCTGTTTGCCGAGGATACGAAGCCGCTGATCGTACCCGTTATAATGATCGTATATTCGACGAGCTGGGAACATACGCCGCAGCCGCCTTACCGTTCAGCCTTTCTGAACGATCCGGCGGTTCTTTCTGCAATCATGGCACTCGGAGCCGTTGCGGTCGCCGCCATGTTGTTCCGCCTTATCGTATTCCGCCGGAAAAGAAATTTTCTGACTGCCCCGACCAGATTGAAGGGAGGACTGATCGCTCTCGCCTCCGCGCTCATTCTCAACGGCTGTTTTTTTGCAAACTATACGGGAAAGGACCTGTTTCTCGGCATCCTGATCGCACTTTCCTTTGTCGCTGTCTACCTGTTTTTGTATAATACCTGCAGTTGGAACAGGCAAACGGGCTGCTATTTTGCATATGTCGTCGGCCTTACTTCCGCAGTCATTTTGTTGCAGGTCGCGAAACTTCTCCTGATAGGACATCTCGGTACGCCGCAAGGCGATATGAGCGTTTTTACGGAAGACGGCTCCATCAACAAAGACCTGATGATCGCCGGATGGGGCATGAGCAACAACATCGGCGGAATGCTTGCAATGTTCATGCCGGTCTGGCTGTATTTCGCTTACAGGATGCGGCACGGGTGGATATTCTATATCCTTGCTTTTATGCAGGCGGGGGCGATCGCCTTTACGCTCAGCCGCAGTTCGCTTCTGGTAGGCGGCGTCATGCTGTTCGCCGGTGCTGTACTGCTTTCCTGTGTCCGAAGCCCGCGGAGGAACTTTTTCCGCGTATTCAACATCGCTGTGATCGTCTGCGTGCTGCTGTTCTGTATTGTTTTTTCGGAAAAGATAAAAGAAGTATTTGCAGTGATTTTCGAGCGGGGGTTCAGCGACTCGAACAGGTTCCGCATTTGGATGAACGGGCTGCTGAATTTTCTGAAAGCACCGTTCTTCGGCGTCGGCTTTTATGAATCGTTCGGCGTAGATATAAATATAGAAAACTGGATATTCCCGGATATGTATCACAACATTGCGATCCAGTTGCTTGCGAGCTGCGGAACGGCGGGTATGCTCGCGTATCTGTATCATCTTGCTCAAGTCCTCAATCTCTCCGTCCGAAAGCCGACGGCCGAACGCATATTGTATCTGTCGATCTTTCTTATGATCACGGGGACTTCTTTCCTGGATAATCATATCTTCCATGTCTTCCCGGCGCTTGTTTATTCCGCATCGCTTCTGCTTTGGGAAAAGGATGTGGAAGCCGACAGCCCTCTGCCTCTCGGCAGGGACAAAAGAGGACTTTTTCGTTTCGGAAAAAATATACGCGAAGATACATGAAAGGACGGCGGGTGCTTTTTTGCCCCGCCGTTCGATCTTTCCTTAAATGACAAAATTTTTCAAAATCTGCGTTGCCATATAATAAAAAAGACGAATATCGCAACGTTAACCTGTATTTGAGATTATGTTTTGTAAAAAATCCGCAAAAAATTCTATTTTTTTTCGCGCAACTGTTGAAAAGGCATAAATTTTATTGTATAATAATATAGGAGATAAAAATGGCTCTGATTACGGAGGAATGATGATGCAGACAGTAGTTGACTTTCCCTTATATGTTTTTCATCACGGAAAAAATTACAGAGCATATGATTTTTTCGGGGCACACCCTTCAAAAGAAGACGGGAAGCACGGATACCGCTTCCGCGTCTGGGCTCCGCATGCCGTAGAAGTTTCCGTGGTCGGGGATTTCAACGATTGGGATCCCGAAGCGGATAAGATGGAACGGTTGCTCGACGGCGAGACCTGGACGGTTTTTGTCGAGGGGCTGAAAGACTATTCTGTCTATAAATATTGTATCCGCACGCAGGACGGGCGTTTCTTATATAAAGCGGATCCGTATGCCTTTCATGCGGAAACGCCTTCAAAAACCGCCTCCAAGACCTATGATCTGGACGGCTATCGTTGGGCAGACAAGGAATACCTAAAAAAACGCCGCGGCAGGAATGCGTATGCTTCTCCCATGAATATCTACGAGATCAATGCGCTTTCCTGGAAACAATACGGGGACGGAAACTTTTTTGATTTCAATAAACTGACGGAAGAGCTCATTCCTTATGTCAAAGAAATGGGATATACGCATATTGAGTTCATGCCTCTCTGCGAATATCCCTATGACGGCTCCTGGGGGTATCAGGTAACGGGATATTATGCGATCACCTCCCGTCTGGGCACGCCGCATGATTTTATGCGCCTCGTCGACGAGTGCCACAAGAACGGCATCGGCGTGATCATGGACTGGGTACCGGCGCATTTTCCGAAAGATGCGCACGGACTGTATGAATTTGACGGACAACCTTTATACGAAAGTCCTGCGTGGGACAGGCAGGAGCATAAAAGCTGGGGGACCCGCCGTTTCGATTACGGACGGAACGAAATATTGTCCTTCCTTATTTCCAACGCCGTCTTCTTTTTTGACAAGTTTCATATAGACGGTCTGCGCGTGGATGCGGTCGCTTCCATGCTGTATCTCGATTACGACAAGCGGCCCGGAGAGTGGTTGCCCAATAAATACGGCGAAAACAAGAACCTCGAGGCGATCGAATTTTTACGTCGGCTCAATTCCACCGTCTTTTCCCTGTATCCGGACGCACTCATGATAGCGGAAGAATCGACGGCGTGGCCGCTCGTGACCAAGCCCGTCGATATCGGCGGCCTCGGTTTCAACTTCAAGTGGAACATGGGCTGGATGAACGATGTTCTCGATTATATGCAGACGGACCCGTATTTCCGGAAGGGGAATCACAACAAACTTACTTTTTCCATGATGTATGCGTTCACGGAAAACTATGTGCTCCCCATTTCTCATGACGAAGTCGTCTATGGAAAACGATCTCTGTTGGATAAGATGCCCGGAAACTATGAAGACAAATTTGCAAATCTGCGCGCGTTTATGGGATACATGATGTCGCATCCGGGCAAAAAGCTGATTTTCATGGGCTGCGAGTTCGGTCAGTTCAAAGAATGGAACTATAAAGAAGGCGTCGAATTCTTCCTGAAGGATTACCCTTTGCATCAAAAACTTTCCGACATGAACGCCGCACTCAATAAATTTTACAGAGATACGCCCGCCATGTACGAGATCGAAGACTCGTGGGACGGCTTCGAGTGGCTTGCCGCCAATGATTCTGACCGCAATATCCTTGCCTACCTGAGGCGGGACAAGGCGGGGAACACTTATCTCGTCGCCGTGAATTTTTCCGGGACAAAGGCAGAAAATTACAGGTTGGGCGTACCGAAAGGGAAATATAAAGTCGTATTCAACACCGACAGCGCAAAGTTCGGAGGGAACGACGATCTGCACAAACGTATCTTCAACACCGAACGCAAACCAAGCCACGGGAAGGAATATTCGATCAAACTCGAACTTCCCAAACTTACCTGCGTTTATCTGCAAAAAATCCTCTGACGCCGTCATATGCGGGGAAAGAGTGAAGTAAATATAAAATAATTTTGTTTTGGGGGTAGGCATATGCAAAGAAAGAAGGAATGCGTTGCAATGTTACTGGCCGGAGGGCAGGGCAGCAGGCTCTATGCTCTCACCAATAATATCGCAAAGCCTGCGGTTCCGTTCGGTGCGAAGTATCGGATCATCGACTTCCCGCTGTCCAACTGCATCAACTCGGGGATCGACACGGTCGGCGTGCTCACGCAGTATCAGCCGCTCGTCCTCAACGAGTATATCGGCAACGGACAGCCCTGGGATCTTGACCGCAATTTCGGAGGGGTACACGTTTTGTCGCCTTATCAGAAGAAAGCAAAATCCGCATGGTATGAGGGGACGGCAAATGCGATCTATCAGAATCTCAATTTCATAAAGATGTATAATCCGGAATATGTGCTGATCCTTTCCGGCGATCACATTTATAAAATGGATTACAGCAAAATGCTGCGGGCACATATCGACAACGATGCGGACTGCACCATCGCGGCGATCGAAGTTCCGCTGAAAGAGGCCTCCCGTTTCGGCATTCTCAATACGAACGAGGACGGCTCCATTTACGAATTTGAGGAAAAACCCAAACAGCCGAAAAGCACGCTTGCCTCTATGGGGATCTACATTTTCAAGGCAGAGAAAATGTACGAATACCTCGAAGCCGACGACAACGATCCGGAATCATCCAAAGACTTCGGCAAAAATGTTTTGCCGGCCATGCTCAATGCCGGAGAAAAAATGTTTGCTTACCGCTTTGAGGGGTATTGGAAAGACGTCGGAACGATCTCTTCTCTGTGGGAAGCGAACATGGATCTCCTCGGAGATGCCCCCAATTTCGATGTCGGCGACCCGGCGTGGAAGATACATTCCCGCAATCCGCTCGCTCCGCCCGAATATCTCGGGGAAGGCAGCGTCGTCAAAAACTCCATGATCGCGCTCGGAAGCGAAATATATGGTACGGTCATCAATTCCGTACTTTCCAGCAATACGGTAGTTGAGGCGGGCGCGACCGTCAAAGATTCCGTCATCATGAGCGGAACGGTCATCAAAGCCGGTGCATCCGTAAATTATTCCATCATAGACGAATGCGTTGTAGTGGGGGAAAAGGCGACCGTCGGCGAAGATATCGGCGAGGCGAAGGGGATCGCCGTGCTCGGAAGGGGCGTGAACGTCGGCAAAGGGGCAAAAGTTTCTGCCGGCGCTATGGTTGATAAAAATATTGAAGCAGGGGAGGAAGCGTAATATGTCCGCAGTTGGTATTATTTTTTCCAATATCCATGATGAAAACATCCCTGAATTGTCCAGACGCAGGACGATGGGCTCTCTCCCGTTCGGAGGCAGGTACAGGCTGATAGATTTTGCGCTGTCCAACCTCGTCAATTCCGGCGTTACCACGGTCGGCATCATCACAAAAAACAATTATCAGTCTCTGATGGATCATCTCGGCAGCGGAAAGGACTGGGATCTGGCGCGGAAGACCGGCGGTCTTATCCTGCTTCCGCCGTTCGGTGATTTCGACAACGCGGGACTTTATAAAAATCGTCTCGAAGCGCTGAAAAGCGTTTCAGAGTTTGTAAACCGCAGAAATGAGGACTACGTCATTCTCTGCGACTGCGACGGCGTTTATCGTATGGACTTTTCGGAGATAATTGATTATCACGAAGAGAAGCAGGCCGATATAACGCTGATCTGTCATCCGGAACAGCTTTCCGGCACTTCCGATTATGCGGTTCTGCGTACCGACCCCGACGGGCGCGTTACCGGGCTCGAAGTCGGAGAACGCAGCGGCAAAAAGAGCAAATTTTATGTAAATGTTATGATCATGAGGCGCAGCCTGTTGCAGACCATCATCAGCGACTCGGTAACGCACGGATACAGCGACTTCCGCGAAGATGTGATCAAACGTAATATCAAGAGCCTCAAAATTTATTCATATGAATTTAACGGTTATCACGCCACGATAGATTCGCTCGCCTCTTATTTCAGGCACAATATGGAGCTTCTGAACAAATCCGTCCGCGACGAACTGTTCGGTGCGCGCGATATCTACACGAAGGTGCGCGACTCCGCGCCGTCAAAATACGGCAGCGAAGCAGTCATCTCCAATTCTTTGATCTCGGACGGCTGTATCGTTGAGGGACAGGTCGAGAACAGTATCTTGTTCCGCGGCGTGAAAGTCGGCAAGGATTCCGTCGTACGCAACTCCATTATCATGCAGGATACCGTGATCGGAGACAGTGTACAGCTGAATTGCGTGATAACGGATAAAAATGTCGTCATCCGCGACCACAGAAATCTTTCCGGTTGCGAAGTACAGCCTTATTTCCTTGCAAAAGGAACGATGATCTGATAAACTTATATAGGCGAAAATAAAACGATAGGGAGGTAAACGGTATGCCAACCAAGAAAAAAGTTGAACAACCCGTAAATAAAAATGATGAGACCGTAAAGGCCGCAAAAGCACCTGCGAAGAAAAAAGCTCCCGCAGTAAAGCCTGCGCCGGAAATAAACGCAAAGTCTGCGCCCGAAGGCCCCGCAGAAGTAAAAGCGAACATAAAAGAAAACGCCGAAGAGACTGTGCCGACGGTTACGGTCGTGCCCAAGAGAAAAATTCTTTTTGTGGCATCGGAAGCGACCCCGTTTATTGCGACGGGCGGTCTGGCGGAAGTTATAGGCTCGCTATCCAAAGCTCTCGCGGCGAACGAAGATTATGACGTCCGCGTAGTGATCCCGCTTTATTCGGACATCTCCTGGGAGTACAGGAGCAAATTCAGGTATCTCGGCAATATATTTGTCCCGCTTGCCTGGAGAAATCAGTATTGCGGCATATTCAGCTACGAATCCGGCGGCGTGACATTCTATTTCATCGACAACGAATATTATTTCAAACGCCCCGGTTGCTATGGTTATTACGATGACGGCGAGCGCTTTGCGTTCTTCTGCCGCAGCGTCATGGAGATCATGCCTTTCCTGAATTTTTATCCGGACGTCATGCATTGCCACGACTGGCAGGCAGCCCTCGCAGCCATTTACCTGAAGACGATCTATTGTTTCAGACCGGAATACCAGTTTATCCGTTCGCTCTTTACGATCCATAATATAGAATATCAGGGGAAATATTCGCTGGATATCCTTGAAGATCTGTTCGGCATCTCCAACAGCTGGAAATACCTGCTCGAATATAACAAGTGCATCAACCTTATGAAGGCGGCGATCGAATGCAGCGAAAAGTTCTCCACGGTCAGCCCCCGCTATGCACAGGAAATAAAGGATCCGTATTATGCGCACGGGCTCGATCCTATCGTGAGGAGGAACGAATTCAAACTGTTCGGCATCCTCAACGGTATAGACATTGATTCGTATAATCCGGAAACGGATAAATCCATCTTTGCGCACTATAATGCGGAAAACATCGAACCGAAACGGAAATGCAAGGAAGAACTTCAGAAGATGTTCAACCTGCCCGTGAAGCCCGAAACGCCGATCATTGCCATCATTTCGCGCCTCGTCGCCCATAAGGGGCTTGACCTCGTGCGTACCGTCATCGAAGAAGTCCTGCGGCAGGATGTACAGATCATCATTCTCGGCAAAGGCGACTCCGCCTATGAGAATTATTTCTCCGATCTTGCGCGCCGTTACGTCGGAAAGCTCGTCACGGTCATAGCGTTCAATCCCGATCTTTCCAGAAAGATCTATTCGGGGGCGGATCTGTTCCTGATGCCTTCAAAATCGGAGCCTTGCGGGCTTTCGCAGATGATCGCCAGCAGATACGGCACGGTTCCCATCGTAAGGGAAACGGGCGGCCTTTTCGACAGCATCAAACCCGTCGGCGCGGGAGGAAACGGATTTACTTTTGCGAACTATAACGCATATGATATGTTGTATGTGATACGAGAGGCCATCAACTGTTATTACAACAGAGAATTCTGGCCGCAGCTTGTAAAACGTGCAATGCTGTCCGATTTCAGCTGGCAGCGTTCAGCCAAAGAATATGAAGCGATTTACGGGGAAATGTTGAAATAATCACTTGAGGAGTAGGGACATGAGCACAACGAAAAACATTACCGAAAAGGAAGTGCAGCTTCTTATTCAGGGAAAACTGTCGAGATATTTCGGCGTTTCACCCAAAGAAGCGACCGTCGATCAGATCTATAAAGCGGTCGTAATGAGCGTGCGCGATATACTTCTGGAAAAAAGACAGCAGTTCCATAAGGTAATGAAGAGCAAAAAGGGCAAGAGGGTCTATTATCTCTGCATGGAATTTTTGCTCGGCAGATCCCTGAAAAACAACGTCTATAACCTGGGTTTACAGGAAGAGTACGAAAAGGCACTCAAATCTTTTAACCTTACATTGGATGACCTGTACGAACAGGAGCCGGATGCCGGGCTCGGAAACGGAGGGCTTGGAAGGCTTGCAGCCTGTTTTATGGACGCGCTCGCTACGGGCAATTATCCCGCAATGGGATATTCGATCCGCTATGACTACGGCTTGTTCAAACAGAAGATCGTGGATGGCTGGCAGACCGAATTGCCCGACATCTGGCTGCCGGGCGGAGAAGTCTGGCTCACGCAGCGCAGCGACAAATCCTGTACCGTCAAGTTTGACGGCTGGGTAAAAGAGGACTGGACGGAAAACGGCCTGCACGTCACTTACGGCGGATATAAAGAGGTAGAAGCGGTCGCCTATGATATGATGATCTCGGGCAAGGACTGCGAAGCGGTCTCCGTTCTCCGCCTGTGGCGTGCGCGCAATATTTCCCGCTTCGATATGAAGTTATTCTCGCAGGGGGATTATCTGCGCAGTATGCAGGAGGAAAACGAGGCGGAGGTCATCTCCAAAGTTCTCTATCCTGCAGACGACCATTATGAAGGGAAGTCGTTGCGCCTGAAACAGCAATATTTTCTTGTTTCCGCATCGTTGCAGAATATCATCAACGATCACAAACATCGCTACGGGCCGCTCAATCTGCTCCCGCAGCAGGCGGCGATCCATATCAACGACACGCATCCCGCTCTGGCAATACCCGAGCTCATGCGCCTGCTGATGGATGAAAACGGTTTTACCTGGGATGATGCCTGGAATATAACGACATCTGTATTCGCATATACCAATCATACGGTCATGCCGGAAGCTCTCGAAACCTGGCAGGAAGACCTTATCGCGCGCAGATTGCCCCGTATTCACATGATCCTCAAGGAGATAAACCGCCGCTTCTGCAACGAACTCTGGCAGCGCTATCCGGGGCAGCATCAGCTTATCGACAGCATGTCTGTCATTTCCGGCGGACAGATCCGTATGGCGAACCTGTGCGTGATCGGGTCGCATAAGGTGAACGGCGTTTCGGCCCTGCACAGCGAGATCATTAAAAACGATCTTTTCCACGGGTTCTGTCAACTTTGGCCGGATAAATTCACCAATGTCACAAACGGCATTGCGCACCGTCGCTGGCTCTGTCAATCGAATCCGGAACTGTGCGAGCTGCTCAATGATTGCATCGGCGAAGGGTATGTCAAAGATGCGTCCGAACTTTCAAAATTCAAGAAATTTGAAACGGACAAGAGCGTCCTGAAACGCCTGATGGAGATCAAACAGATCAAAAAAAGACAGCTCGCCGATTACGCGATCAAAAAGTATAATGTTGAGTTCGACCCGGAAACCGTGTTCGATGTGCAGGCAAAGAGGATGCACGAGTATAAACGGCAGCTGCTCAATGTGATGAATATCATATCGCTGTATGCCGATCTCAAAGAAAATCCCGACCTCAACGTACTGCCGCAGACTTTTATTTTCGGAGCAAAGGCCGCTTCCGGATACCTCCGCGCAAAACAGATCATCAAGCTCATCTGCTATCTTGCCGAGGATATAAAGAAGCATCCGAAGATCCATGAAAAGCTGAATGTCGTCTATCTTGAAAATTACAATGTGACGATGGCGGAAAAGTTGATGCCTGCAAGTGACGTAAGCGAACAGATCTCCCTCGCCGGCAAAGAGGCGAGCGGTACCGGAAATATGAAGTTCATGATCAACGGTGCAATCACCATCGGCACAATGGATGGCGCAAACGTTGAAATGAGCGAGGCGGTAGGGGAAGATAACATCTTTATCTTCGGTCTGCGTGCCGACGAGGTCGAGGAGGTCTGGAACAAAGGATACAATGCAAGCCAGTATTATAACCAGAACGATCGCCTGCGCAAAGTTATCGAGATGCTTATCAAAGGATTTAACGGCGAATCTTTCTCGGATATGGCGAATTATCTGCTCACGGGCAGCCCGGTTGCAGATCCGTATATGTGTATGGCAGACTTCGAGTCTTACTATACGGCGCAAAAGCAGCTGAAGGCGCTGTACACCGAGGATAAACAGCGTTGGTCAAAGATCTCTCTCAATAATATAGCGGGTGCAGGTATTTTTTCTGCGGACAGAAGCATCAAAGAATATGCAGATCATATCTGGAATCTGAAATCGCTCAAGGTTTGATCCGTCGTTATGGATATCTACTATGATCCCCTGGACTGTAAGTGTAAAGACATAACCGGGGGGATTAAGCAAAACGAAAAGCTGATCCTCAATATTTTCGGAAACGCAAGTTCCTGTTTTTTAGTCCTTCAGAAGGACGGGGAAGCGGCCGAATATAAGCATATGCAACGGACGGCGCAGGGCTGGCAAATCGCCCTGTGCCTTTCGGATATTGGGCTGTATTTTTATTATTTTGAAATAGACGGCAGACGCGGCGGTTGCGGAAAATTCCGTAAAATGGTCTTTGATGACGGTGCACCGCCGTATCAGCTGATCGTCAGCAGGGCAGATTTTTCCACCCCCGACTGGTTTAAGGGCGGGATCATGTACCAGATCTTCCCGGACAGATTTTTTTCCAGCGGAAACGTGATCGTAGGGGAAGGAAAATGGCTGCATAAAAGCTGGAAAGAACAGCCCGAGTACCGCATGAATGCCGAAGGCAAGGTTTTGAACAACGATTTTTTCGGCGGAAATCTGCAGGGTATAATCAAAAAGCTCGACCATCTTAAAAACCTGCGTGTCACGGCATTATATCTGAATCCCGTTTTTCAGGCCTATTCAAATCATCGCTATGATACCGGTGATTATAAGCAGATCGATCCGATGCTGGGTTCGGAAGCCGATTTTGAAAAACTTACAAAGGAATGCGAGGCGCGGGGCATCAGAGTTATCCTTGACGGAGTTTTCAATCATACGGGAGAGGACAGCCGATATTTCAATAAATATGGTCATTATGACAGTTTAGGGGCATATCAGTCGAAAAATTCACAGTACTATGCCTGGTATACTTTCAGTCGTTTCCCGGATAAATATGATTCCTGGTGGGGAATTGAAAGCCTTCCCGCCGTCAACGAATCATGCCCCGCATATGTGGACTTTATAACAGGAAAAGACGGGGTGCTCCGATATTGGATGAAGTACCCGCTCGGGGGATACAGGCTTGATGTTGCAGACGAGTTGCCCGACTCTTTTATTGAAAAGATACGGGCGACGGTGAAAGCGTCAGACCCGGATGCACTGGTCATAGGCGAAGTGTGGGAGGATGCCTCCAATAAAATCGCGTACGGACAGCGAAGAAGGTATTTGCAGGGAAACGAGCTTGACAGCGTCATGAATTACCCGTTAAAGGATGCCATCATTCATTTCATTTCCACCGGTAAAACGGATAATTTCCGTCAAACTGTATTTATGCTCCTGGACAACTATCCGAAATGTGTCCTCGATTCACTGATGAATATTTTAGGCACGCATGATACAGTGCGTATTCTGACCGCCCTCGGTGGCATTCATGTCGCAGGGAAAGATGCGATGAGCGTTACGGTCATGGACGAGGATACAAGGGCTTCTGCCTTAAAGAAGCTGAAAGCGGCTGCGGTGCTTCAATTTACTCTGTTCGGCGTTCCTTGCATTTACTACGGTGACGAGGTCGGGATGGAGGGCTATGCAGACCCGTTCTGCCGTATGCCTTTCCCGTGGGACGATATTGATGAGGATCTTTTGTTTCACTATAAAAGGCTTGCCAAGATCCGTTCAAAAATGTCTGTATTCAGGGAGGGGCGGTATCGGGAGCTTTATGCCGATTCACAATGTATTGTCTATGAACGGCGCAGCGAAAAGGAAGTCGCGGTCGTATGTATGAATTGCGGCTATAATAAATTTGAATTAAAATTTGACGGAACGCTCTACGATTTACTGAAAGGGGGCGCATTCGCCGGCTCATACGCGTTAAAACCGGAGAGCTATACAATTCTGGGCAATAAATGCATAAATTGACGTGTTTGCAAAGTACTATGTGTAAAATAAAGCGAGGAAGATGGTTGTGAAAAAAGCTATATGCGCTGCTCTTGCGGTATGTTTGATTTTCTTTTTAAGCGCGTGTTCTTTTACGGGTATTTCGGTAACGGACCCGCCGCAAAAAATATACAAAGAATATATCGAGCCGGATATTTCCGATGACGCCGACTATCCGGAACGGATCTCTGCCGAACAGTCCGGTTGTGTCGTTTCTGTCATTTCGAGCGGCGCTATCCGCGTCGGACGCAATACGCTGATTGCGACAAATGTTTTTTCGGGCGTCGTTTTCAGCAGAAAAGGATATATCCTTACCACTTCAAAAGCATACAATATGGATATTGATTATGAAGGGAAGCATTATTCGGGTATAGCAAACGAAGTTTATGCCGTGCTTTCCGACATATATAACGATCAGCGGCAGTACAGGCTCGTCCTTGTCAACAGCGATGAAACGGCCGGGCTTGCCGTTTTCCGTTTTTACGACTCTTTTTCTTATTATGATAAGGAAAGCTCGGGCCAAAAAGAGGGCCTTCAGTTTTGCGCCAAATTTTCCGGACTTCAGGTGCAGCCGGGCGATGCCTGTACGGTGATCGGTAATTCTTTGGGCAACATATTCGGGAGCGATAGTGAGAACTTCCTGCCTGAAACGATAGGCGATCTTACCCTTGCCGTTAACGGCGGATATGTCGCAAAAACAGATTATGTTTCTCCGCCCGCGGCTTCCGTGAATGCAGTTTCCGAAGAACAAATGCCGACCGCATCATGCCGGTATATTCTTGTATCGGCTGCCGTTAATCTCGATATGTATGGCGGTGCGGTATTCGATAAAAACGGCTACCTTATCGGTATCCCGGCCGAAAAATTTTCTTCTGCAGACAGTATTTATCATAATCTCTGCATGGTTTATCCCGTTGAATTTATCACCGCTTACATCAACTCGGTATCGGAAGAGATGCGGATCACGATGCCTTATATTATTGCCGGGCCGGAGGGGGTAACAGAATGAAAAGACCGTTTGCTAAAATCGGCGCAGCAGCATTTTCGCTTGTTTTTCTTCTGACGCTGAGCGGTTGTGTACAGTTGTATGCACCCGATCCGTCGCGCAACAATCCCCCGGAAGAAGATTATAGCGGAGAAAACGTCTTTCAAACGGAAACGTACGAAGACAAAGTTGCGGAGAAGGTCGATTTTTCCGCCTTATATGAGCAGGTTTTGCCTGCCGTCGTCACGATATCCTCAGGTGAAACTACCGTTGCCACGGGGTTGGTCGTGGATATGGACCGCGGATACATTCTTACTTCGTCCGGGCGTACTGTTTCCGCGGGAGGCAGATTTGAGGTCACAACATATGACGGAAATACCGCAGACGCAGAAGTTGTCGGATATGACACCGTATATGGTTTTACTCCCGTCGCGGAAAGTTTTTATGACAGTGCCAGCTCTGATCTTGCATTGCTCCGTACGGAGGGCAGGCTCGAACAAGAGGTTTCTTTTGCCGATTCCGACGGTATTGCCTATGGCGACCCGTGCTTTTCCGTCGGCGCAACGGCAACTGCAGAAAACCTGATGAACGCCGGCATCATTTCAATGCCTCTGAATACCCACCGCTCCGTTTTTTATTATGAAAAAAGTTCCTTATCGGGAACGGAACAACACAGTTTTTTTGACGGTTCGATCAGCGGTCTCATTCAGACAGGGCTCACCACACATCGGGAAAACGAAGGGGCGCCGCTTTTTGATTCCGCCGGGAATGTAATCGGGATGATGAATTTACGGGCGGAAGAGACGTCATTCTTTAAGGAATCCGACCCGTTCGGCATATCTTTTGCGACTCCGTCGGCAGATATTTTCGGATTTCTGCAGGAAGCGGGGATAGCGTACGATTTGGAAGACTCCGGCGCGACGACACCTCTTGAAAATGTCATTCTGAATTCCTCATCGCTTGCGAAAGCTAACGATCGTGTAGCCGGGATTTTGATGAACGAACCGAATGCCGACCAAACAGGGATGGGCAGCGACGATTATTTTGTAGCTTCGGATTCTTCGCCCGTTGTCTTTTCATCGGAAGAATATGCAGTAACCGACGGTTCGGCGAAATCTGTTTCTCTTAAAAATCTTAGTAAGACGTTAAAAATCGTTGCGTATTATGAGTCGGATGCAAACTTCGGGACATCTTTTCCAGCCATTTCGGAAGGTTCCGGATTTTTGATCGACAATGAAGGATATGTTTTAACCAATTTGCACGTCGTAAATAAGCTCGTAGAACAAAACCGGGAACAAGGCAAAGAAGCCAACAGTTCTGTAGACGTTGAAGGCGTCAGCGTATACGGCGTCTTTGAGCAAGGAACGCGTTTGGAAAACGGCATAAAAAAGTTTGTTCTGCTTCCTATGGAAATTTTGGCATATCATCAGATGGGGGACTTGGCTTTGCTTCGGTTCAGCAATCCTGTCTGGCATGAAGACGAATATGCGGACGAACTTGTATCGGGAATCAGAGTCTCAAAAGGTTTTTCTCAAAGCTGCACGTTTTCAAGTCAGCTTCCGGCACGCGGCAGTTCTGTTTATGCGCTCGGTAATGCTCTTGCTTACGGCGTCTCCGTTTCGCAAGGCCTTGTTTCTCAACCCCGATTCACCGCATACAACAGCCTTTACGGATACGACATGATCCAAACAGATTGCCCGATCAACAGCGGAAATTCAGGCGGCCCGTTATTCGATAATCGCGGGAACGTCGTCGGAGTAAATACCCTCGGTTTGGGAAACGATGAAGAGACATTGCAATACGGCTATGAAAACGTAGGCTGGTCGATCCCGGCGTCGTTTGCCATCAGTTTCATTGATAAATTAAACAACGGCGAAACTGATACAAATATCGTGCGTTTCCGGGAGAGTTTTGATTTGAATTATACGGTAACTTAAAATTGAAAGCGCAGGATTTCCGGGGCGGGGCCTGCGCTTTTATCTAAAAAGCCCGTCAGACGCGGAAGGAAGTTCTGCCAAAAATAATAATGTTACGATCCAAAAACACCGGTTAAAAGAGCCTTGATCCGTAATCCGTGTGTTTACAGCAAACCGTCAAAGAAATACAACAAAATATTTGGCGCAGAAACGAAACAAAGAAAGAAAAATTCCGTCGGCTTGCCAAAAAACATTTGAAAGCCAAAAAACACCCTTTTTATGATTTGATTTTGTCTAACACTGCGTAAAAGCTGTGTTTTACGCAGTGTTTTACGTTTCTTCACGACAGCTATTTAATGTCCGGAACTTCCCCTGTTTTCTGACAAAGACGTCTTCTTGAGGCAGGCTTCCCTGCCCGTTTTTTGCAAACGGTGCGTAAAAATTTTGTTTTGCAAACTTTTTGTTTCGTTGCTTTTTCTTTATTTTTATTTTATAATATTATTATGGAACAAAAAGACTTTTATACGGCAAGGAATTTGAAAAACCTTGAAAAAATTGAATATCTTAAGGATGAGCTCCCCTCCTTCGTAGATGAATATTTTCTTGGGATTGAAAACCAGACGAGCACCCTTACGCGGTTGAATTATGCTTACGATCTGCGCATTTTTTTTGATTATCTGGCAAAGAAACGCTTCAAAGGTAAAACCGTACAGGAATTCGTTTTGTCCGATCTTGAAAAGGTCTCCGCTACAGATATAGAGCGATTTTTAAGCTATTTAAGCAACTATGAAATACACGGAGTCAGAGAGCGGTGCAACGAGCGTGCAAAGGCCCGCAAATTGTCTTCCGTTCGAGCCATGTTCAAATTTTTCTTCATGCGGGAAAAAATCAGCGTCGACAACGCCGCAAAAGTTTCCCTGCCGAAGCTGCACGAAAAAGAGATCATCCGCCTCGAAGCGGACGAAGTTGTCAATCTTTTGAATTGCGCAGATTCCGGCACCGGTATGTCCGGGCATCAGAAAGCCTATCACGATAAGACAAAACTCCGCGATGTTGCCATTCTGACGCTGTTTTTAGGCACCGGTATACGAATCAGTGAGCTCGTCGGGCTGAATAACGAGGACATAGACTTCCATACAAACAGCTTCAAAATTACGCGAAAAGGCGGTAATCAGGCAGTCCTCTACTTTTCGGACGAGGTCGCCGAAGCGATCGCGCGCTATTTGGCCGCAAAAGAAGAAGATAAGAACGTTCCCAAGGGTGAACCCGCCCTTTTTCTTTCGCTGAAACAAAAGCGTATAAGCATCCGCGCGGTAGAAAATCTGGTAAAAAAATACAGCAAGATCGTAACTCCGCTGAAAAAAATATCACCCCACAAACTGCGCAGTACCTATGGTACTCAGCTTTATCGTGAAACGCAGGATATTTATGTCGTTGCCGATGTGCTTGGACATAAAGATGTCAATACCACGAAAAAGCACTATGCTGCGATCAGCGAAGATATCCGCAGATCTGTTGCGGGGAAAGTGCGCTTACGCACGGACGATCCCGGTTCGGATAACAATAAATAATGTCACACATATTACTCTATAAACCGCTATTTGATTGACTTTATGGAAAACATCACCATTCAGGAAAAAATTTTTATAATACAGCCGGAATCAGACGCAGAAGACGTCGCCCCCCTGCTTGCCGAAGCCGTATCGCTCGTGGAAAGCGCAGGAGCTCTTCACGCCGGGAGTATTTGCGTTAAAATCCGCGAAATAAACCCGGCTACATTTCTTGGCGAAGGCAAACTCGCGCTGTTGAAAGAGCGGCTTGACGGACTTGATGTCACCGTCCTTTTCAACGGTGATCTTTCACCCTCCCAAACGATAAATATGTCTGCTGCCCTCGGCGACAAGAAGATCATAGACAGAACCACCCTTATTCTCGCGATTTTTGCCAAAAACGCCAAAAGCAATGAAGGTAAACTGCAAGTTGAACTTGCACAATTAAAATACATTTATCCACGGTTAAAAGGAAAAGGTGAGGCGTTGTCTCGTCTCGGCGGCGGGATCGGCACGCGCGGGCCCGGAGAAACGAAACTCGAAACTGACAGACGCCGTATCCGCGCCCGTATAACTTTTTTGGAAGAAAAGCTGCGCGGCCTCGAAAATCGCCGTAACCTTATAAGGACAAGAAGAAAAAAGATTTCTGCTTATACTGTTTCTTTGATCGGATATACCAATACGGGGAAATCGACCCTTCTGAACAGGCTGACAGAATCCGATGTGTACGCAGCGGATCGTCTTTTTGCTACTTTGGATACTACTTCGAGAAGGCTTCTTATCGACGGATCGGAGTTTATCCTCACCGATACCGTTGGCTTTTTGCGTGATTTGCCGCATGATCTGATTTCGGCTTTTCGTTCCACGTTAGAGAGCGCGCTCGACTGCGATTTGGCCCTCATTGTCTGTGATGCTACCGCCGATTACGAAATGCAGTTGAAGACGACTTTGGATACATTGCAGGAGATGAACTGCCATGCCCCGTATATTATTGTTATGAACAAAAGTGAAAACCTGGACTCTCATATCGGTTTTCCTCAAAACAGCATTTTTATTTCAGCAAAACAAGGCATGGGAATAAACGCCCTGAAAGATGCCATATTGTCCCGCTTCCGCGAAAAGTTTACTGAAACAGCTTTATATATTCCCTATACGGAGTTAGGGCAATATAACAGGATCCGTCGCTTTCTTATCGAAAAGAACACCGAATATACCGATAGCGGCATAACCGCTTCAGTTCGTATTCCGACTGTTCATCTAAAAAAATTCGCCCCCTATTTTATTCATGACTGACGGTTCTTTCTTTCCGGAACGGGCTCGTTATTCCGAATTTGGCAAAAGGCAAAGCCGAGGCTTTGCCTTAATTTTTTGTTAGAGCTGCGGACGAAAGAGTTGCCGTCTTTGATCTCGTTCACTTTTTATTCACTCAACTCCACTATGTTCTCTATCGAGATCCGCTCCCCGCCATCCGTCACGATAGCTTTCGCAGTTTCGTCTATCTTTTTGATTGTTCCCTCCGCCTGTTCGTATCTGCCGCCCGCTTTCCTTTCATCGGGGACAAAGTAGGTGATGCAAACGAAGGTATCCGGTTTCGCCATGATCTGCAACAGGCGTTCGTTCAATTCCGCGAGTTGCTGTTCGGATAGTTCGGGCCTGCCGTCCGTCAGGCGCGCCGTTTCGTCGATCGCATCGCCGTACCCCGTCAG
>ERZ1090880.396-NODE-396-length-24195-cov-51.771872_pt1 | contig 24195 bp, 20 predicted proteins | sample MGYA00478471_ERZ1090880 | MGnify/ENA primary metagenome ERZ1090880 (study PRJEB33644, sample SAMEA5815734) | chicken gut metagenome | biome: Chicken; feature: Gastrointestinal Tract; material: Caecum | place: Ireland | collected 2019-01-01 | study: A study of the... | reverse complement strand
CCCTGCGCAAGGACGTGCTGGCCAAGTGCTACGGCGGCGACATCACCCGCAAGAAGAAGCTGCTGGAAAAGCAGAAGGAAGGCAAAAAGAAGATGCGCCAGCTGGGGTCGGTGAGTTTGCCTAGTGAGGCCTTCACTGCTGTTCTCAAGCTCGACAACGACGACGACTGAGAGGCGCTCCCGGCTTGTCTCTTTTATGCCGGAGCAGCACACATAAACAATAAACCCCTGCCGTTTCCCAAGCGAAGCGGCAGGGGTTTATACTTTCTTTTTAGGGGATGGATCAGCGAAGGGGCAGCGTTTCCCCGTCGAGGGCGGCTTCGGTCAAGGTGTCGCCCTGGTAGCAGAGCTTGAGGGAGAAAAAGGGCCGTTCCTCGTCCAGCAGGCGGAAAAAGAGCTTGTCCCCTTCCCAGATGGGCAGCTCGGGCACCTTTTCGCGCGGCACCCATTCCAGCACGCCCTCGGCGCTGTCGCCGCAGGCGGGCTCACCCTGCCACCGGTCGGCAGTGAACAGGTGCATATACTCCCCCACGCCGTCCAGCACAAAGGTGATGATTCCCCGGTAGCGCCAGCGGGTCAGGGTGATGCCCGTTTCCTCTTTCACCTCCCGCAGGAGGCATTCTTCGGGGCTCTCGCAGGCTTCAAATTTGCCGCCCACCCCGATCCACTTGTCGTGGTTGCAGTCGTTTTTCTTTTTGGTGCGGTGCAGCATCAGCCATGCGCCGTCCTTTTCCAGGTAGCAAAGGGTCGTATTCTGCGCCAGCGCCATTATGCCTTCGACCCTTTCCGGCCTCCGCGGCCTTTGCCCGACTGGTTCAGCTTGCGCACCAGGTCATCCTGGCCGCGGCGGGGAGGCGGCATATGGGGGTGATAGGCCGCCTCGTCGGGATGCGGCGCGGTGCGGGCGGTGATGTCGTCCACCCGTTCCAAGTTCCACTCCTGGTTGCCCCCCGGCACTTCCAGCCAGATCTGGGCCTGGGCCCCGTTGGAGGTGTTCATCCCCACAAGGTCGATGTATTTGTTGGCCAGCACGCTGCGGATGCGGGTGCGGCCGTTGCGCAGCGGTTCCAGCACCCAGCACTGGCTCAGGCCGCTGGTGCGGCTCCACTGATGCAGCCAGGTGCCCTCCACCACGCCGTCCTGGACCAGGTCGATCATCTTGCCGGTGAAGCGGTTCTGGATGCGCCAGCGGCCTTCGCCCGCATCCACGAAGCGCCACTGCTGCCACGGGTGGCCGGCGTAGTCCCACAGCTGGATGAAGGCGCCGTTTGCCGTGCTGAAGTCCTTGACTTCCAGCACCTTGCCGTTCGGCGCTTTGATGAGGTAGTATTCGTTCTCTGATAAAACGACCTGCGATGCCCGTGCCATAATGACCTCTCCTTTCGTTGAGCATAGTTCAGGCTTTGTACTTTTTATAATAGCACAGAATGGCGCTGGCAACAAGTACAGTTTTTCATAAAATTTTCTAAGATTTTTATAGATTCTATGCTTACAGTTCAGAACAGGCCGGGCAGCCAGTCCGCCAGCGCCCAGCCCGCGGCAAACGACACCCCGTTGGCCCCCAGACTGTAGAGCCAGGGGTGCGGTTCGCAGTCATCGGGCCAGGGCAGGCGCCGGGCGTAGACGGCGCCTTCTGCCGCGAACACCCCAAGCTCCAGCGGGATATAGGCCAGCCCCGCCAGCATAGGCCCTGCAAAATAGGCGCAGAGGTTGAGCAGCAGGTTGAGCGCCAGCTGGGTGACCAGGTTCACCCGGAAGATCAGGGCCAGCTGGTCACGGCGGCGCAGCCCAAACAGCAGCCAGCCGGCCGCCGTCTCGATCAAAATCGTCAGGGCGACCCGCACCAGAAAACCCGGCACTTCCCCCGCATAGTCATAGCTGGACCGGACCGTCAGACCCTCTTCCGTGGCTGTCACGGTGAACCGGCTGTCGAACGCATAGCGGCTCACCGGCTGGACGCTGCGCAGGCAGCGGTCCTCCTCCGGCAGCCAGACCAGAACATAAAACGTCTCGGGAGGATAATAGCTCCATACAAACCGCCCGGTCTCGGTGCAGTCGGCATAATTCCCCAGAAAATACCATCCCTCCGGCTTTGGGTATTCAGTAAAGGCTTTCCAGGCTTCCGGGTCTCCCCGCCAGTCCAGATATTCCTCGTCCGCCGACCAGGGTCCATATTGGGTGACATTGCCCAGCAGAGTCGCATAAAAGCGCTGCCCTTCCAGACCCTGAAAAGCCACTTCCACCGAGGGTTTTGGGCCCATATCCGCAGCGGCGGGCAGCGCCGTCCCTGCCGCCAGCACTGCCAGAACCAGCAGCAGAAGCCACCTGCGCGCCCTGTTTTTCCAGCGTTTCATAATCTGTACCTCCTTCCGACCGCATTCTTTTTATAGGAAATACGTTCCAGACCTTGGTTTTATTGCCGGGCAGGCCAAATCCTGTCCCGACCGGCCGGGTGTGCCGCATTCATAATTTGTTCACATCCCGCGCACAGCCGCGGTCGTTTTTCGGCTTGCCTTCTGGGACTGTGTCCTTGAATCGCGCACAGTTTTGCCTCTCTGCTTTAGCATAAGAAAGTTAACCGCATATGCACGATTCACTTTCCTGATTACACTTTTATTCAGCCATTGCTTTTGATTATTTCAGCATCTCACCCCATTGACTTTACACCTTACCTGCGGTATAGTAAGGGTGCGGAAGGTTGCAAGGCCTTCCGCGGATGATGAAACAAGGCGCGGGCGCTCTGCCCGGCCTATAATAAAAAAGGCCCCCTGCGGGGCCAAAAAAGAAAGTGGAGGTTTGCACATGTTGTACTGTTACATTCTGGGCTGTGGCATTGCTTGTCTGATCTTCACCGGGATCAGCAGCATGGACACCGTGGATGTCAAGCCGGTCGAACTGGTCGTCAAGACCCTGCTGTGGCCGGTGGAGCTGGTCCGTCACCTGGTCAGTTCCAGCAACGGCCGCTCGATGCGGATGCACGCTGCGCGCTGAGTCTGCCGCCTGCCCAAAGGCTGTTCAAAAAGCATGAAAAAGGCCGCCGCTCCTGGGGACGTCCCGGGGCGGCGGCCTTTTTGTCTGCATTTACTGGGCCCGCTTATAGAGGATGGGTTCGCCGTAGCCGAAGGTGGGCTTGCCCTTCATCTCCATGGTCTCGGTCACTTCCAGGCAGTCGCTGGAAAAGCGCTCAAACAGGGTGAAGGTCAGCACCGGGGAAAAGTGGCTGACGCTGCCGCCCTCCCACACGCCGTCCTTTTCGGTGTAGAGGGCGGGGGTGAATTTGGCGGAGGGCTTCAGCTCGGCGTAGTCCACCGGCTGTAGATTCGCGTAGGTAAAGCTGTCCTTGCCATACCCCGCCGGCACCTCGTAGGAGGTCAGCCGGATGCCCTCCGGCTCCTCGGTGAACAGGAAAAGATGATGGGCGGGGTGGGTCTTGCCGTCGGTGGTGTAGTAGCTCTCCTCCACCATAAAGACACCCGCAAAATCCGGGGGCAGGTTTTTGATCTTGTCGTTGCAGACGGTGTTCACGTGCTCGGCATAAGGGAAGGGCTGCCCGGCCTTCTGCTTGGCCTCGAACTGTTCGGCGTTGTTGAAGCGGCCCGCCAGCAGGCCGATGAATCCATTCAGTTTAGACATGGTGGAAAACCTCCGTTCTTTGGTTGGCCCTACAGTACACCCGCCGGCAGGGATTGTCAAGGCTTTCATACAAATTCCACACCGGCGCGGTTTTGGGGCGTCGCCGCCCATTCAGGGACTTTTCATCGGCCCCCCAAGTGTGCTATACTGATAGAAACACAGCCCGGCCGCGCCGGGCCATATAAAGCGAGGTAATGGATCATGAAGGAATACGCATTCGGCATCGACCTGGGCGGCACCACCGCCAAGGCCGGCCTGTTCACCACCGCCGGCACCCTGCTGGAAAAATGGGAGATCCCCACCGACACCTCTGACCAAGGGGTGCGCATCCTGCCCAACCTGGCCGCCGCCATCCTGGACAAGATGAAGGAAAAGGCCCTGACCCCCGGCCAGGTCGAGGGCGTGGGCATCGGCGTGCCCGGCCCCGTGCAGGAGTCCAGCGTGGTGCCCATCGTCTGCGCCAACCTGGGCGGCTGGGGCCAGCAGGACGTGGCCGCCAACCTTTCCAGCCTGCTGGGCGGCATCAAGGTGCTGGTGGGCAACGACGCCAACGTGGCCGCTCTGGGTGAGATCTGGATGGGCGCGGCCAAGGGCTGCCGCAGCGCCGTCATGGTCACGCTGGGCACCGGCGTCGGCGGCGGCGTCATCGTCAATGGCAAGGTCATCGACGGCGCGCACGGCGCGGGCGGCGAGATCGGCCACATCACCGTCAACCCCAAGGAGACCGCCGTCTGCGGCTGCGGCAAGCACGGCTGTCTGGAGCAGTATTCCAGCGCCACCGGCGTGGTCCGCTGCATGAAAAAGCTGCTGGAAGAAAACCCCGACACCCCCTGCGTGCTGCGCGGCGCCGACTTTGCCGCCAAGGACGTCTTTGACGCGGCCCGCAGCGGCGACGCCCTAGCCGCCCGGGAAGTGGACGACATGACCGATATGCTGGGCCTGGCCCTGGCCACCATCGCAGCCACCACCGACCCCGAGGTGTTCCTGGTGGGCGGCGGCGTCTCACGCGCCGGCGACGTGCTGTTCCAGCCCCTGACCGAGCACTACAAGGCCTACGCCTTCAAGTCCTGCCGGGAGACCCCCATCAAGCAGGCCAGCCTGGGCAACGACGCCGGCATCTACGGCGCTGTCCGCCTGATCGTGGGCGCATAATCCCCGCGGGCCAAAAGAGCCAAGAATGCCAAAAAGCCGCCGCTTCCGTTTGGGAAGCGGCGGCTTTGCTGTTTGTTTTTACTTGGCGTACTCGACGGCACGGCTCTCGCGGATGACATTGACCTTGATCTGGCCGGGGTAATCCAGGCTTTCCTCGATCTTGCGGGCAATGGTCCGGGCCAGCAGGATGACCTGGTCGTCCCCGATGACGTCGGGCTTGACCATGATCCGCACCTCGCGGCCGGCCTGGACGGCGAACGCCTGCTCCACGCCCTCAAAGCCGGAGGCGATCTCCTCCAGGTTTTCCAGGCGGCGGACGTAGCTCTCCACGTTTTCGCGGCGGGCGCCGGGGCGGGCCGCGCTGATGGCGTCGGCGGCCTGCACGATAAAGGCCAGGGGGGTCTTGGGCTCCACATCGCCGTGGTGGGCCTCGACGGCGTGGATGACCTGACTGTTCTCCTTGTACTTGCGGCAGATGTCCACGCCGATCTGGACGTGGCTGCCCTCGATCTCGTGGTCGAGGGCCTTGCCGATGTCATGCAGCAAACCGGCGCGGCGGGCCATGGTGACGTTGACGCCCAGCTCGCTGGCCAGCAGCCCGGCCAGCCAGGCCACCTCCATGCTGTGGGTCAGGGCGTTCTGCCCAAAGCTGGTGCGGTACTTCAGCCGGCCGATCAGCTTGACCAGGTCGGGGTGCAGGCCGTGGATGCCCAGCTCCATGACCGCCCGCTCGCCTTCCCGCTTCATCTGCAGTTCCAGCTCGCGGCGGCACTTTTCCACCGTCTCCTCGATGCGGGCGGGATGGATGCGGCCGTCGCCGATCAGGCGTTCCAGGGTCATCCGGGCCACCTCGCGGCGTGTCTGGTCGAAGGAGGACAGGGTGATGGCCTCGGGGGTATCGTCGATGATGAGGTCCACGCCGGTGGCGGTCTCCAGCGCGCGGATGTTGCGGCCTTCGCGGCCGATGATGCGGCCCTTCATCTCATCGTTGGGCAGGGGCACCACCGTGACGGTGGTCTCGCTGGAATGGTCGGCGGCGCACCGGCTGATAGCCTGGGCGATCATGTTCCGGGCAATGTTCTCGCAGTCGTCCTTCAGGTCGGACTCATAGGTGGCCACCCGCAGGGCTTTCTCGTGGGTCAGCTCCTCGTCCACCTTGTTCAGCAGCACTTCGCGGGCGTCGGCCTGGCTCAGGCCGGCCAGCATTTCCAGCCGCTCCATCTGCTTGGCCCGCAGCTCGTCGGCTTCGGCCAGGTGGGCGTCGGCCTCGGCCAGGCGCTTCTTGACCTCTTCCTCCCGCTTTTCCAGGGCCTCGGTCTTTTTGTCCAGGGCGTTTTCTTTCTGGTCGATCCGGTTCTCCTGCCGGCTGATCTCGGCGCGGCGCTGCTTGATCTCCCGGTCTGCCTCGGCCTTCTGGGCGTCCACTTCGGCCTTCATCTGGAAGACCTCGTCCTTGGCCTCGAGGATCGCCTCTTTTTTCTTCTGGGTCGCGGTCTTGATCGCCTCATTGACCAGGCGGGTCGCCTCGGCCTCTGCACTGCCGATCTGGGCTTCTGCGGTCTTTTTGCGGTAGTTGAAACCGACAAAAAAGCCCGCGGCAATGCCAGCAGCCAGTGCAACGACCGCGACCACGACTGCGATCACGATGGTGGTTGCATTCATTGTTTTGTCTCCTCAAATTCAAAATGTTTGTGGAGATGCTGCGGCAGAACGCGGGTGATAAACCGAATTGTATCTATAAGTGAGCTTTTGAACCAAAGACAACAAAACCGCGCACGGGAACAAGGCCGGCGCGCAGGTCGGCGGCTTCCAATTTTCAGTTTCAAGCTTATAAATATAAACGAGCGCAGTCGCTCGGTTCATGTTTGGGCGTCGGCCCTGCAAGCAGCATCCGGCAAGGGCAGCGCCGCGGCCGCCGCCGCACGGCGGTGGGACACGCTGAACGCCGCCCATCCAAAGGGGCGCCCAGCCCGCCTGTGCAGCCTGGAAACCCCGTTGTTTGTACTCTTTATTAGTTTACGAAACATCGGACCGATTGTCAAGGGCAACGGGCCCAAACCCGGAAGGATTTTTTTGCCGGGGCCGCCCCCATTGCAAAAAAAGCGCAAAACGTGTATATTGGTAGCATCTTACAATCACATCAGGGAGACACACCGATGGATAAAACAAGCGCACTGTACCAAACTTACTTACAGATCCTGAACGAGGAGCTGATCCCCGCGATGGGCTGCACCGAACCCATCGCCATCGCCTACGCCGCCGCCAAGGCCCGGGAGGTGCTGGGCCAGCTGCCCGGCTCGGTCTGGCTGGGGGTCAGCAACAACATCATCAAGAACGTCAAGAGCGTCATCGTCCCCAACACGGGCGGCATGAAGGGCATCGAGGCCGCGGCCGCCGCCGGCATCGTGGCGGGCCAGGCCGGCAAGGCGCTGGAAGTCATCTCGGAAGTGACCGAAGCCCAAAAGGCCGAGATGCGCCGCTTTCTGGCGGACACTCCCATCCGCGTCGAAGCGGTGGACAACGGCCAGATCTTTGACATCATCGTCCGGCTGGCCGCCGGGGAGCACACCGCCAGCGTCCGCATCGCCCAGTACCACACCAACATCGTCCACGTTGAGAAGGACGGTCAGGTCCTGCTGGACGTCCCCGTCGAGGCGAACGCGGCCGCCTGCGGCCACGAGGGCAACGCCCCCACCGAGGACGGCCTGGCCGGCCGGGACCTGCTGACCATCGCGGACATCCTGGACTTTGCCGACACCTGCGACCTGGCCGACATCCGCCCGGTGCTGGACACCCAGATCCAGTACAACACCCTGATCTCGGAGGAGGGCCTGCTGGGGGACTACGGGGCCAACATCGGCTCCACCATGCTCAAGTTCTACGGCGACGACGTCCGCAACCGGGCCATCGCCAAGGCGGCCGCCGGCTCCGACGCCCGGATGAGCGGCTGCGAGCTGCCGGTGGTCATCAACTCGGGCAGCGGCAACCAGGGCATCACGGTGTCGGTCCCCGTCATCGAGTACGCCAAGGCGCTGGCTGTACCCAAGGAACGGCTGTACCGGGCGCTGGCGGTGTCCAACCTCATCGCCATCCATGAAAAGAGCGGCATTGGCCGCCTGTCGGCCTACTGCGGCGCGGTCAGCGCCGGGTGCGCCGCCGGCTGCGGCATCGCCTACCTGCAGGGGGCGGACTACGAGGCCATCGCCCACACCCTGGTCAACTCGCTGGCCATCGTCTCGGGCATCATCTGCGACGGCGCCAAGCCCAGCTGCGCCGCCAAGATCGCTTCCAGCGTCGAGGCCGGCATCATGGGCTACCATATGTACCTGAACGGCCAGCAGTTCCGCGCCGGGGACGGCATCGTCACCAAGGGCGTCGAGAACACCATCCGCAACGTCAGCCAGCTGGGCCGCGAAGGGATGCGCGAGACCGACAAAGAGATCGTCAAGATCATGATGCAGGACTGAGGGAGGAAGTTGTATGTTGATCCGCACCGCGACCCCCGCCGACCTGGACGCCGTGGCCGCCATTGAGGCAGAGTGCTTCCCTGCCGCCGAAGCCGCCGGCCGGGCCAGCCTGGCCGGGCGCCTGGCCGTTTATCCCAACCATTTCTGGCTGCTGCAGGACGGAGAGCAGATCATCGGCTTTGTCAACGGGATGTGCACCGACGCCCCCGACCTGGCCGACGAGATGTACGACGACCCCGCCCTTCACCGTGAATCCGGCGCCTGGCAGATGATCTTCGGGGTGGACACCCTGCCCGCCTACCGCCGCCAGGGCTGCGCCGCCCGCCTGCTGGAACACGTCATCGCCGAGGCCAGGATCCAGGGCCGCAAAGGGCTCGTTCTGACCTGCAAAGACCGGCTGGTCCACTATTACGCCAAATTCGGCTTTGTCAGCGAGGGCGTGTCCCAATCCACCCATGGGGACGTGACCTGGTACCAGATGCGCATCACTTTTTAACCCCGCGCGGCCCCATACCAGGGCGCGCATAAACACAAGGAGCAAAAAACTATGTGGACTGAACTGAACCGCCGCTGCGACACCGACATGGGCGACCACGAGGACGTGGAGCTGAACCCCTGCCAGATCGACACCTTTGTGGCCGAGCTGGTCGGACAGGAGGACGGGCGCACCCTCTACTGCACCGCCTGCTGGACCCCTTTCATGCCGCAGATCTATTCCTTTTCCGTGACCGATGAGTCCATCTACGGCTGGATCGTGGACTACGAGCGGGAAGATAACGGCCAGCTAGCCGCCATCCGCGCTCGCGGCCCGGTGAACTGCGAAGCCGACGAGGACTACGACGGCCCCTACGCCGAGCAGTTCCGCCAGCTGCTGCAGATGCTGTCCGCGGCCGCCGCCAAGAGCGGCTACCGCACCGAGAGCTACGACGCCTCGGACGACCTGGACAGCCTGTAAAGGCCGTCTCTCACGCAGGCGGCAGGCTGTCCCCTGCCGGAAAATACTATCAAGGCAAAGACACGCGCCCACATTTTCAAGGGCGCGTGTCTTTTTTGATGCGCGATTCCATGCCGCCAAAGTATGCAAATCCAATCTGTAAAAATACCCCTTAATGAGCACGACAAGTGACGCCAACTGTGTTTGACGTCACTTATATTTTTGCTTACATCCCGTTCTCATCAACGAACCATGTCCTCCGGTCAAATTTTCAAATCGACTATTCCCATCATGGAACAGTCATAGTATAATTGAAATAATAAAATCCAATCGTTGACCTGAGAAAAAGGGAGGGCATGAAAATGCCGTTTTTCAAATACGTTGATCGCTCCATTTTTTATGAAGAATATGGAACCGGTAAGCCTCTTGTTTTTCTGCATGGCAACACAGCTTCGTCTAAAATGTTTGAACTCCTTATGCCGTTGTATGCAGAAAATTTCAGGTGCATTCTGATTGATTTCTTAGGGAACGGCCAGTCCGACCGAGTAGAACATTTTTCATCTGATCTATGGTATGACGAAGCGTTGCAGGCCATCGCGCTTGCCGAACATTTGCAGTGCGGAAAGGTCAGTCTCGTCGGAACAAGCGGCGGTGCATGGGCAGCTGTCAACGCGGCTCTGGAACGCCCTGACTTGTTTTATAAAGTGATAGTAGACAGCTTTGACGGCCGCACCCTTAACAGTAATTTTTCCAATAACCTTCTGTCTGAAAGAAAAACGGCAAAAGCGAATGTACAGTCAAGGCAATTCTATGCATGGTGCCAAGGCCCGGATTGGGAAACAGTCGTTGATTTGGATACAGAAGCCTTATTAAACTGCGCAAAAGAAAATCGGCCCTTATTCCATAGGCCTTTAGAGGAAATGAAAATCCCCGTTCTATTCATGGGGAGCAAAGAAGACGAAATGTGCAGGAAGGACCTTGAACAGGAATACAAAGAAATGGCAGCCGTCATTCCAGATGCGGCAATTCGGCTATTCGAGCATGGAGGGCATCCCGCAATCGTTTCAAATGCCGAACAGGCCGCGAAAAGCATTTACGATTTTATTTTAGCAGGAATATAATATTGGTTTGTACGCCTTCCGGTCAGCCTGGACTTTCAAACCTAGAGGCAAAACTCTATTTGCGGTCTGCAAAAAAGCCACCGTCCTTGAAAATTTCCGCCGTGCAGAAACCGTGCAGCACCCGCCTTTGGGCGGGTACATAAAAAGAAAAAGCGTCAAATCTTACGATCCAACGCTTTTCTTTGGTGCGCTCGTGGGAACTCGAATCCCAGGCCCTCTGATTAAAAGGACTTTCTAGGCAACATTCGTAAATTTTCCAATCTGCGAAGATTCGCTATTTTTAATTTGTCATCGTCGTTTTGTTATTATCATTCTCTGCATTGTTTGCATTTCATGTATCGTTTTGCATCCATAATACAGGCATTCCGATGTGCAAAATGTGTGCAAAAATGTGCAGAGAGGCTATATGGACAAATCGTTCACCGGTTCTCCGGCAGAGGTCAAGGCACACAGAACGGCCACCCATCACGCTGCATAGCGTGGCGGGCGGCCGCTGTTTTATTTTTTGATGAACCGGTAAACGCTATACTCAGGGGATTCTACCACGCCCAGCTTACGGAGTTTTCGCAGCGCTGCCGTAGCTGCAGCCGACTTGACTCCAAAAATATCAGCCACATTGCTTGAATGGAAGGTATACCCATAGCCATAGCGCCGGAACAGTTCTGCCACCTTGTCCCTGGTGGCATTGGAGATCGGCAAATCTTTCAGCATCGCATTGAACGCTTCCCGCTCCGTCTCTTTCACGGTCATCGGCTGTGCAGTCGCTAAATCTTCAGGGGAGGTTGCTAAACTCGGGCCCGAGGTTGCTAAATTTTCAGGGTCAGTCGCTAAATCTTGGGCCGAGGTTGCTACACTTTCACCGGAGGTTGCACCATCTACCAATGCTGTCTGTGCCGGTTCTGCCACACTTCGGTTGGGCAGGGTGACAAGGAAAATGTCAGAATCCGAGTAGAACGAAGGCTTTTGGGCGACCTCGGCATAGGAATTGAGGATTCGGTCGATGCCGCTGCCCCGGCGCTCCATCAGGTCCAGCCGTGAGAACACGTCGGAAATCACCTGATTACGCCGCATGGAGGGGATGTGGTGCAGGTCCATATCCTGGATGCGCTGACCATTCATCATGCCGCCCGGCGAAAAAATTTCCAGCCGGTCATCAAAGATGTCCACATGGATCTCCGAGCCCAAAATCTGGTAGTCCCGGTGGATCAGCGCGTTGACCAGCACCTCGCGGACCGCCTTATAGGGATAGTCGCTGCGTTCTTCCCGCCGCATTCCCCGGATGCTCCAGGGATTCTTGCTGTTGTTGCGGATGAAGTCCTCCGCATTTTGCAGCAGTGTGATGAGGCTGGCCCCCTGGAACTCCTTATCATCCAGCGCATCCTCGTCGATGTTGCCCTTACAGTTCCCCTTCCAGCGGGTGCAGAACACCCGGGACTGCCTCAGCACCCCCTGGTCACAGAGCAGCAGGCCGCCGTTGGTCACCTGACCGTCCAGCGTCACCAGTCCGGCCGATGGCAGCTCCTTGGCGAGGTCGAACTCCTCGTGCCTGAGGTTTTTGAAGGTCGCCGCCAGCAACGTGAAACTGACATCCCCCACCCGGTAGGGGCTGGGCAGCGCGTCAAAGGTCTGATTCCTCCCCTTCAGGATCAGTTCATTCAGTTCCCACGTGGTCGCCTCCAGCGACTGGTCGCCGTGCCGCACGTAGGCAACACGGACTCCATCCGCCGCATAATAGTACGGGTAGGCCGGGCCATTCTGGACCTCCAGGTCCACACAGGCTTTGCCCTCGATCTCGACCACCTGTACCATATAGCGGGGTGCCGGGTCGATGCGGGCTTTGATCAATTCAGTCGCCTTACTGATAACGGCCTGTGGATCTGCAAGACCCACCACAGTCCGCGGCTCATTCTTGACGCCAAAAATCAGATGCCCACCGTGGGTATTGGCAAAGGCAGAGACCGATTTCAGCCAGCTGCGGGGCTTTTTTTCTTCCAGCTGCTCTTTGTAGTCCGCCTTGGAGGCTTCGATGTAGAGAATGTTTTGATGGGTCATGAGGTCACCTATCTTAGCTTTTTAATAAAAATCAAGTTGTTATAAAAGCACATCATTTATAATTTCAATCCATCGTCATAATCAAACACTCTAAGATGGATAGTTGGAGACGACGGTGCAACTCGCTCCTGCTCAATATTAATAGCGTAAACAAGTTCCATAATCCACTCTCGTGCAAGTTGCAGTAAGCGAAATGCATAGCTTTCTAGCTGTTCCTCACTGATATGATAGAAGTCATCATTTTCAATTTTAAGTTTTTTGGGCGTATCTTTGCCCTTTTGATCCACATGAACTTTTACAAATTTATGTTCAAATGCATTACGAAGATCCTTTAGTTCTTTATCTGAAGCAAATTCCGACTTTTCAAACTGTTTTGTAAAATCAAGATGACTCCAATATAGCGCCATTAAAGCGCGATTATATTCCGCTCTTTTCAAAAAATCATTATGGAAACTATCAATTCGTGGGACCCTTGCCTTCTCATCAAAGATATGGCTCGCATCAGCATATCTTTCTGGAAAGTTTAACTCCCAAAATGCATTAACAGCAAAGGCAACCTGATCAAAAATAGAATAAAGAATTCTAAAAGAAGATTTCAATTGTTCCAGTCGAATGGAATACCCTATACCGTCATAATCTGCTAATTTCACATCTTTATCTGCATAGTGTACTTTCTGCTTTTCTTGCGTACTTTTATAATAAAGAAATCTTGCGTAAATATATTCTTCTTTTATCTGGTTGAGCATTGCATACCACCGAGGCGGCTCAGAGGGTTCTCCAGCTTTCTTGTCTCTTTCGGTTTCAGTATAATTTGCAATCGTCAATGGGTCATACGCAAACGCGGTTTCCAAATTCATCAAATCATTCAACGGATTCAGAAATAAATGCTGCTCAAGGCACCATTGTCTATAGGCTCTTTCGGATGTATTTTCACAGACATAATCCGAATAGACAATAGAAGCCAACAAGTATTCTTCCGATTGAAATTGTTGATATTCTTCAATTCTCCTCTCAAATGCCTTTCTTGCTCCTTCGTATACATTAGAATCATTTACTTCCAACGCTTTTTTGAAAGACTGATATGCATAACAATGCAATGCATCGTATTCATTTTCATTATTCACCAGATTCGCATAAAAACTTAGTGCTCGACCATAATTTCCAAGTGCCATTCCAAAATTAGGTTCCAAAGAAATTGCTCGACGGTAAAATCGGAGCGCTTCAATTACTCTGTAGCGATCGAACAGCTCATTTGCGTAGTTAGTATAAATGCTCGCCATAAGGACACTATTATCTTTACGCTGCTCCATTAAGTACATAGCTTCTCTTAAATAATAGATTGTCTGTTTTTCATATTCCAGTCGATCTTTTTCCGAGAGATCTTTAAGATTTTCCAGCAGCGAATATCCGTTTCCTATGGAGTAGAATATTTGAGCATATTCAGGCAAATGATGGGACTCTGCAAATGTTTTTGTCTCCTTCAAATACAACTTTAGTGCACTATAATCTTTTGTAATAATAAGCCGATCCATTTTCAAGGCAAAGGCATCACATTCTTCCTGGAAACCAGACTGATTCATAAAGCCAAACACCTCATTTTATTTTAACCGCCGGTTGACAATCCTTTTTCACTAACTCCTGATACCTCCGCATCAGCTCGGCCACGCAGGAGCTTTCAGTGGTCCCCTTCACCGGCATCCCGTAGGCGTGCATGACGGCGCGGTCATTCTCCTGGTGGGCTTTGCGCAGCTCGGGCGGCATGGTCACTTCGTCGTAGAGGTCGGCCAGGCTGGCGTCCGGGTAGAGGGCGCGGGCCTCCAGGATGCCCTGAGCGGTTTGTTCGATTTTGGCTTTTTGCGCGTCGGTAGGCGTGGGCCAGGGGAAGTTGTTATAGACGGCAGGAGAGTAACTATAATCACTCTTTAAGCGGCCACCGACCACACGCATCCATGACATATGTACGTTGGAAACCATTATCCCAAAAATATAGAGATTGGCATTAGTAGTTAAATACAACTTATTACTTGCTATAACATCGGCATTCAAAAAACTAATTGGAATATACCGTCGATTTTGTGATGAGACTTCTGGCACTGCCAAATAGTCATTTTCAGGCTGACGTATCTGAGTAAAAAGCATTGGAATATCTGCATCTCTTCGAACGGATTCGGTAGGACTTTTTCGTCTGCATTCTGCCACAGCTTCAAGTCTATCCCTAATTTCTGGTATTTTTCTATATTCTTGTGGTGGTACTCCTTTCAGCCATAGGCAATAGCGAAATTCATTATTGATTAAGTCTCGAGAACCAACAAAACGCTTTATAAATTTTACCGCATATGGATATTTTGTAATGAGAGCCGAACGCTCTTCACTAGATAATAAGAGATGCCCACCATCTGTCGGTTGGCTACCTTTGCTCATTTCAGGTAATCCTTTCGTAAGCGGCTTTCCTCTTGACTGAATGAACACGTCCGGTGCATCAAGTAAATATCCATTGATATGGTCAACTATCTGAACACGTCCATTTTCATAAAGGTGTTTACTTTCAGGCACATGAAAACAAGTAAATCCAATAATAACACAGTGAACAGCAGCTTGGCTTTTGGCTTCACTAATCCAGATAAATGTTCTATATGCAAACTGAATTTCAACTGTTTTCTTTTGGAAAAGAAATTTCCAAAGGATGCCAACAGATTCGCCCTGCGCAATCGAATTTGTTGAAACAAAAGCAGCATGGATGGATGTGTTCTGCATATAGTCAGCGGCTTTTTGGTACCATGCAGCAACATAGTCCAACTTACCATGCTTTGGCAAGTCATAGAAAGCAATTTTCATATCATCGGCTTGGGCAGCGGAACGCCACTGATGCCCCACAAACGGCGGGTTGCCCATGATGTAGTTCAGTTTGTGGGGCGGCACAACGTCCTTCCAGTCGATGCGCAGGGCGTTGGCCTCGATGATGTTGGCATAGCTTTTCAGGGGCAGGAAGTCGATGTGCATATGGATGATGCTCTCGGTCTGCTGCATCATCTGGTTTTCGGCGATCCAGAGGGCAGTCTTGGCGACGGTCACGGCAAAGTCGTTGATCTCGATGCCGTAGAACTGCCCGATGGACACCTGAATGGGGTTGTAATGCTCGTCGCCGAAGGTGATTTGCCCGTATTGCAGCAGGCTGATGACCTCGTTTTCCAGCTTGCGGAGGCTGAGGTAAGTCTCGGTCAAAAAGTTGCCCGAGCCGCAGGCGGAGTCCAGAAAAGTCAGAGACGCCAGTTTTTTCTGAAAGGCTTCCAGCTTGCGCTTGCGCTGGTTGTCCACCGCGATCTCCTTGATTTCGTCCAGCTCGCGGCGCAGGCCGTCCAGAAACAGCGGGTCGATCACCTTGTGGATGTTCTCAATGGAGGTGTAGTGCATCCCGCCGGAGCGGCGGGTCTCGGGGTTCAGGGTGCTCTCGAACACCGCACCGAAGATGGTGGGGCTGATGTCCCGCCAGTTGAAGTTCTCGCTGACGTTGTCCAGCAGCAGGTGGACGATCTCCTCGTTGAACCGCGGGATCTCGATGCTCTCATCCGCGAACAGGCCGCCGTTCACATAGGGGAAGGATGCCAGCTCGTCCTCCATGTAGGGGTCGCGGTCGGCCTCTTTGGTGTCCAGCACCCGGAACAACTCGATCAGCTTGGGCCGGACGTCGGCGACGTCCCGGTCCGCCACTTTCTTGAGGTAGTTGTGGAACTTGCCGTGCCCGCCGAAAATGCCGGCGTCCTCGGCATAGAGGCAGAACACCAGCCGGACGCAGAGCATATTCAGGCTTTTCAGGCTGTGGGGATCGGTGGGGTCCTTGTACTGCGCCAAAATTTTGTCGTAGAGTGCGCCCACCAGTTCGCCGGCCTTGAGGGAAATTTCCATTTCCTTCTTGACATCGTTGTTGCCGGTGTCCACCAGGAATTGCAGGCGGTAGTATTCTTTTTCCAGGTCCTTGAGGCAGATGACCTCCGGCTCGCCGTTGGGGCGCTCCATATCATAGACGTTGAACTCGGCAAAGTTGCAGGTGACCACCCACCGTGGATGTTGGGAGACCGGCAGCTCGGTGATGTACCGCTTGGCCTGCTGGAAGGGGGTCAGTTTGGACCCATCCGACTGGGTGATTGCCTTCCGCAGGTCTTTGCCCAGGCTCTTTTGCTCGATCATGACGCGGGTGGCCGGGATGGTCCCGTCGATGAAACTGGTATGGTCCAGGTGCACCTGCTCCTCAAAGGAAATAAACTCGCCAGGGTGCTCCACCCCATATACATCATGCAGCAGGCTGAGCCAGAAGGTCTGGCTGTCGCCTTTTTCATATCCGCGGTCTTTCCAGACCTGGGCAAAGCGCTTCGCGGCGGCTTGTTGGTCGATGGTCTTTTTGTCTGGCATAGTGGAGGCCTCCAACTTCTCGATCTAACATTCACGATTTCGTTTATAGTATAGCACACCCCACACTGCCCCGACAGCTTGATCTATATTTTTGTGCTTTCCCAACAAAAGGATAGGCAGATTTTTGGCAGGATGCGCAAATCAGAGCCATGATCCTTCAGCGAGAAATCGTTTTTTGCCAGGCATCAAACCAAACAAAACAGCCGCCCATCACACTTTTTGTGCGTGATGAGCGGCCGTTTTATGGGGGATCAGCAATCCATCGCAGCAGTCTCAGTCGGTCAAATCTGCGCCATTGGAGGCAATCACCTTTTTATACCAGTAAAAGCTATCCTTCGGGTAGCGGGCCAGGTCCTTCAAATCGAACTCGTCCCGGTTGACGTACACAAAGCCATACCGTTTCTTGAAGCCCTGGTGGGTAGACACCAGGTCAATGGCAGACCAGGGGCAATAGCCCATCATCTCGCAGCCATCGGCGATAGCCAGGCCCATTTGCTGGATGTGCTGGCGCAGATAGTCAATGCGGTAATCGTCGTGGACTTTGTCGTTCTCCGTCAGGGCATCCGGCGCACCAAGACCGTTCTCGGTGATGATCATGGGCAGGTGATAGCGGGCATAAATCTCCCGAATGGTCACCCGCAGACCTACCGGGTCGATCTCCCAGCCGAAGGCGCTGCTCAGCAGGTGTGGATTGGGGCACCCCCGGAACATCCCGCTTTCTCCCCGGGCGGTCTGCTGGTCGGTGGCCTGGGAGAGGGGCCGGCTGCCGTCATCCCACTCACAGGTCAGGGTGTTGTAGTAGTTGAACCCGATGAAATCCGGCTTGCCCGACGCCAGCGCCTCAGCGTCGCCCGGTTCAAAGACGGGCAGAGCGTCTTTCTCTTTCAACCAGGCCCAAACGATCTCGTTGTAACGTCCATAGACAGCGGCATCCAGATACAGCCAGTTGCGCATGGCGTTGTAGTTTTCTGCCGCAATGGTGTCCTCCGGTTTGCAGCTGGCGGGATACACAAAACTGATATTGGGGGCCGGCCCGATTTTGGCGCCGGGACACATCTGATGGCACAGGGCAAAGACTTTGGCCTGGGCCACCAGCATCCGGTGGTTCTGCTGGTAGATTTCGCGGGTGATATTCTGGCAGTTTTGAGGGATGACCAGGGTGTGGTATTTTTCAGCCAGGAAGATAAGCACGTTCTGCTCGTTGATGGTCAGCCAGTATTTCACCCGGCTGCCGTAGTTTTCCAGCAGAATGCGGGCATACTCCACAAACCACTGGACCGAATCCGGGTTGCCCCAGCCGCCCCGTTGCTCCAGCACATAGGGCATATCAAAGTGGAATATGGTCACCAGCGGCTCGATGCCGTATTTGCGGCACTCATCAATGACTTCGGAGTAGAACTGCAGGCCCTTGGGGTTCACCTCGCCGGTGCCTTCGGGCAGGATACGGGACCAGGAGATGGAAAACCGAAAGGTTTTCAGGCCCATCCGGGCCATCAGAGCAATGTCCTCTTTATAATGGTGATAAAAATCGCTGGCCACCGAGAAGTCTGTCGTGCCGGGAACTGGCTTGTACAGATCCCTGGCAATAGGGCTGCGGCCATCCTCGGCGGCAGCACCTTCACACTGGAAGGCACTGGTGCTTGCCCCCCAAAGGAACCCCTGGGGAAAAATGGGGTTCTGGGAATGCTTCATGATGCAGATCTCCTTTCCGGTCAGAACTGTCACATCTCCACATCTTTTTCACGGAAGAGGACGCAGGTCAGGGCAAAGCTGACACCCACGGCCACCACTGCGGCCAGCAGCAGAGGGAACAGCTGAGGGTTTTCGGTGTTGATCAGAGTGGGAATGGCAAAGATGCCGCTGCCAGGGGCGTACTTCTTCACGCCGAACAGGCCACAGACAACACCTGCGGCAGCGCCGCCGATGCAGGAAATCACAAAATACTTGATGCGGGGCAGGGTGATACCATAAATGGCCGGCTCAGTGACACCAAAGATACCGGAAATCACGGTGGGGAAAGCGGTCTGGCGGAACTCCCGGTTTTTGCTGCGGAGTGCCATAGCCAGCACAGTGGCCGCCTGGGCAAAGCAGATGAAAATGGAGATGGCCAGAATCATGTCGCCACCACCATTGAAGATATTGAACATACAAACCGAAATCAGCATACCATGGAGGCCAAAGACAACCAGTACCTGCCAGAATGCGCCAATGAGAGCGCCCACCAGAACAGGGCTCACAGTGTACAGGGCGTTGATGCCTTCCATAATGAGGTTAGACAGAGCGTTGGCCGCAGGACCGACGATGGTATAGCCAATGGGAATGGCAATCGCCAGCACGATCAGCGGTGCGATGAAATTCTTGATGGCGTTGGGAAGCACCTTCCGCAGCCACTTTTCCAGCGGTGTGGCCAGCAGAACAATCAGCACCACCGGCAGGAAGGTAGAAGTGTAGGTGACATTGATATTGAATCCAAACAGTGATAAATCAACACCATTGATGGCAGGATAGCACAAAATCGCGCCTATCAACATACCAAGATGAGGTGTCATGCCAGATTTTTTAGCTGTGTTGAAGCCAAGGAACACCGGCAGGAAATAAAAGAGAGCGTCTCCAATGGCATTGAACAGAACGTAAATGCCGCTTTCACTGGACAGGCCCAGCATGGTGGCAATAACCAGAAGTCCTTTCAGAATGCCTGCGGCGGTCAACAGACTCAGTACCGGATAGATAATGGCGGACATATACTCCAGAATCAGAGCACCGACACCTTTTTTCTCGGCTGGCTCGTCATCGGCAGGAACGGCCGGTTTCTGGGCGAGTCCAGTCAGGCGGCACACCGCCTCGTACACGTCACTGACTGCATTACCAATGACCACCTGGTACTGCCCGGAAGCCACCATGACTTTGATAACACCTGGCGTCTTGTTCAGAACCTCAGTATTGGGCTTGTCCATATCCTTCAGCTGAAAGCGCAGGCGGGTGACACAGTGCTGGACCTGGGTGATGTTTTCCTTGCCGCCCACATTTTCGATGATAGTGCGTGCAAGTTCGTCGTAATTTTTCTTCACCATGATTCTTCTCCTTCCATCATTTGACTGGGACCGACCTGTTAGCTAACGTCTTTGTCGTTGATTTGATTATACTACAATCTGGCCTTTGTGCATCCTTCAGGATTTGGCTGTTTCATTCAGATTTTTGCTCTTTCGTGGCAAAATTTGAATGAAAACGCATCCATAAGTACACAACTTATGGAGAGATTGACCTTCTTTTGGCAAATTGCTATAATAAAACTGGTAAAGGAGGGGGACATATGGCGCAACCGCTGATGGATTCATTTTCTGGTTTTCTATTGACCTACGTCAACACAGCCAGAAAGCACGATTCCAATTATGACATTGCTGTGCAGATACTGAAGCACTACGACCAGCTGCCGGACATGACCCTGGATGAGCTAGCAGAGCTTTGCTTTGTGTCACAGCCGTCCATCTCACGCTTTTGTAAGATGATGGGGTTTCAAACCTTTGCAGAGTTCAAGGAAGCGCTGGGCTTGCCCTATCAGGCGCCATTCAATGTGGAACGATGCTACCCGCGGGGCTTGCACAGGGTTTTGCAAAACTTGTCTGATCCACAGGGGGACTATCTGCGCTCGCTGCGGATGAATCAGGAGCAGGTGGTCTCAGAGGCCAACCTGAATGAAATCGACCGGCTTCTGCCCGTACTGCACGATGCCGCCCGGGTGGTCTGCTTTGGCAGCCACTTTAACTGGGACTGCTCCATGTTCCTCCAAAAAAGGATGCTGCTCCTTGGCCGCTTTTTGGAGGTGCCCTACCATGGAAACGACCAGACTGAAGCAGCTTCTGCCCTTAGTGCAGGCGATCTTGCCATCCTGATCAGTGCCAGCTGCAATTACCGCTCCCGTTACGGAGACATCTGGGAATCTTTGATGAATGGCAAAGCCACTGTTGCCCTCATTACGCAAAACACCCATTCCATCCTCACTAATGACGCGGACTTTGTACTCAGCAGCGGCGTGTCCAACCAATTTGACAACGCAAAATTATCTACTCTGCAACTGATTGATCTAATTGCGATGAAGTACATTGACCGCTATAGCCATGATATCCCAAAAGAATAAAAACGCTTTTCAGATACGCAGACCTTGTTTCAATTCAACAAAAAATTTCATTCTTATTCGTTGTACTGCCTAAAATTCAGTCATTCTCTTGACAACTGCCACCTTTCTATGCTACCATCTGTTACAAATCAATTCACTTTATTGAGATAAAGTCTTAGATCTTGTCTGCCGCTCCGCAACCACACCGAACCATTTTGCCGCCATTCACCTACGACAAAATTCTTTGGTCCCTTGCGGGGCGGTTTTCTTTATATTCCGAGGGAATTTGCAGCCGGACCACCGGCCTGCAATTCTTCATACCCGCACTTTGAAAACTGCACAAGCCGTCTGGATCTGGATACCGCGCCATGACCCCGCGCAATATGCGGGCGAGCCGGACAACGCCGCTGCAACACAGGGGCAGGAACGCAGATCCGGTGCAAACGGCGACTCCCTCAAACAGAAGACACTTCTATTGGCACCTGCACTCCCAGCTTTGGAAACTGAAATCCAGTTTGAAATCTGTATTTTTATTTTGGACGGAAAAGCGATAAGCAAGTATCGACCTGTGGCCACAATTTCAAAAGTTGAAATTGCGGCGCACTTCCCGGTCGTACTTGTTGGGGAGTGCCTTCCCCAAACCCTGCTTTTGCTTTGAACCGTTTGCACTTGTTCGGTCTATGTTCCGTGCGGCTTTTCTGTGAAGCCGATTAAAGGATTGGAGGCTGATACTCACCAAGAACACTGAAAAGATTACTCCGACCTCTCACAATGACAATCCAAACAATCGCACCCACATCATCAAATTTCGCGTGACCGAAAAAGAAAAACTCACCCTCGAACTCTGCTGCAAACGGCTCAACATCAGCATGTCAACCCTCATTCGTCAATCTCTGTTGGGGAAACCTGTCCAGCACACCGTTCTTGTTACAGGCGGCGGAGAGGATGCATTGAACATTCTCTCCGACCTGCTGGGACAATGCGGCAAGATCGGCGGCAACCTCAACCAACTGGCCCGACACTTCAACACAGGCGGCCGGGATACAGAGCAGCTTCGCTCCCAAATCTTGACGGAACTATCGGCCCTCACATCCTTTCGGCTGGACGCCGAGAAAACGATCGGAGAACTGTATGGCAACCATCAAGCATACAAGCTCGAAGAACTCTGACCTCTCGGCGGCGGAGCGGTATCTTATCTTCCAGCACAACGAATACACCGGCCTGCCCATTTTGGACGAGCACGGCCAACCGAAACTCCGCGAAAATTATCTTTTGGACACGCTGGAATGTGGGGAGAATACCTTCGCCATGGCCTGCCTGCTGGCGAACCGGAAGTACGGCAAGAATGGTAACCCCAGCGATGTAAAAACGCACCATTATATCATCAGCTTTGACCCTCGGGATGCAACTGACAACGGCTTAACCCTGGAAAAGGCACAGGCCCTGGGGCTGCAATTCTGCAAGGAGAACTTTCCGGGCCATCCGGCCATTGTCTGCACCCACCCGGACGGCCACAACGGCGCGGGCAACATTCACGTTCACATCGTGATTGGCAGTTTGCGTATCCGTACCATCGAGCGCCAGCCTCACATGGAAAAGCCCTGCGACTGGCAGGAAGGCTGCAAGCACCGCTGTACGGCGGCCATGCTGCGGCACCTCCGCGCCGAAGTCATGGAGCTTTGCCAGAATGCCGGCCTCTACCAAATCGACCTGCTGAAAGGTTCCGGCGACCGCATCACCGAACGGGAGTATTGGGCGCAGCGACGCGGCCAACGCCGCCTCGACTACGCCAACGCCAAGGATACAGCTTCCGGCCTGCCCATCCGGCAAAGCAAATATGAAACCGAGAAAGCCGTCCTGCGCAAAAATATCCGTTCCGTTCTGCGAAAGGCGACCAATCTTGAGGACTTCTCCGCTTGGCTTTTGCAGGAGCATGGCATTGCTCTCACTGAGAGCCGCGGCCGGTTCAGTTACCGCACCGCCGGCCGGACCAAGCCCATCACCTCCCGCAAACTGGGCGACGATTTTTCCAAGGGGAACATTCTGGCGGTTCTTGCCGAAAATGCCGAACGCCAGAAAACCGCTGCTCTCCACCGTGCTGACCCGAACCCTGATAAAGTCAGCCGCCTGATCGACATTCAGGCCAAGCTGGCCGCGGGCAAAGGCGTTGGTTATGAGCGCTGGGCCAAGGTGTTCAACCTGAAACAGCTGTCAAAGTCGGTGGCACTTTTGTCGGAGCACAGCGTAAGCACCGAGGCTGAGTTGGCGCAGCGTATCGCCGAATTTCAGTCCCAGTACAGCGAAGCGCTCGAGGTGGTCAAAGACTTGGAAGCCCGCATCGACGAGAACCGGGAACGGAGCTGTCACGTTTCGGCCTACCTCCAAAACCGAAAGATCGCCCAGCAGTCTAAGCACGCCGAGAATCTCGCCGAGTATCAGGAAACACACCGCGCCGAGCTGACAGCTTATCAGGCGGCAGCCGCCTATTTTAAGGCCCACAACATCCAAAAGCTGCCCAGCCTGAAACAGCTGAAAGGCGAGCGCGAGGAATTGATTTCTGAAAAGGCGCAGTTCTACCAAAAGTACCGCGAAGCGCACAAAGCCTGGCTGGACCTGAGTACCGCACAGCAAAACCTGGAGGCCCTGCACCGCGCAGAGGGCCGCCGCGAGATGACGAGAGGAGGGTTGCATGAGCTGGACAAATGAGGATGTCCGCGATGAAATCTATGAGCAGGATGAGGAGGAAGACGAAGGTCCATCCTGGGTGGATGATAAAGGCAAAATTTTGGAGGCTGCTTTCTGTGAATACTTTCTTGAAAAGCATCCCCTGATGTGTCTGAAACAGACCTTATTTGACCTGGACGGCGAAGTGGACGAGGATAAGCTCATCTACGAGATTCACCAGGAGATACGCTATCATGCCCGCAATGATGTTGCCAAAAAGGTCAAGCGATTGGTGGAGGCCCTCAAGATCGAGGCATACCGCGAGGAATGGAAGCCGCAGCTCGACCGTATCCACCTCAAGAACGGCACCTATTATTTGGACGAACGCGGTTTTGTTTTGGATAAGGAACTCTGCCTGAACCGTCTCCCGGTCGAATACCAGGCGGATGCCGCACCTCCCGTGCAATGGCTGAAATTTCTGGACGAGCTGCTGATTTCCGAGGATATTTTGACTTTGCAGGAATATATCGGCTACCTTCTCATCCCTTCCACCAAGGCGCAGAAGATGCTGATCTCGACCGGCAAGGGCGGCGAGGGTAAGAACACCTAACAAAACCGAAAAGCGATCAAAGCGGCAGCAAGGGCGAAAAAA
>ERZ1090880.390-NODE-390-length-24507-cov-7.944299_pt1 | contig 24507 bp, 22 predicted proteins | sample MGYA00478471_ERZ1090880 | MGnify/ENA primary metagenome ERZ1090880 (study PRJEB33644, sample SAMEA5815734) | chicken gut metagenome | biome: Chicken; feature: Gastrointestinal Tract; material: Caecum | place: Ireland | collected 2019-01-01 | study: A study of the... | reverse complement strand
CCACAAATCCCCCCCCCCCCACACACAAACATATAACAAACCGCGGCCACCACACGCTTTCCCTGGGGCTCCGGACCTTCAGGCCTCCGGCCCCGGAATAAGACTCTGGGCGGCCCGCGCTGTCAAGACCTGGCACCGGGACTTACAAAGACGCTCCGCGGCACGGACGATCTCATCGAGGCGTTTGCCGGGCTGCTAGTTGAGAAGGCGGATCGATTCCCCAACATCCGCCATATTGTACCCAGCGCCGCATCTGAAAAAAGATTGTGATCAGACTTCAACTGCGGCAGAGACCGTCCACAGAGAGGACTACCCCGGTGATATAGCTTGCCATATCACTGGCCAGAAAGAGGAACGCGTTGGCAATGTCCTCCGGTTCGCCGATCCGCTGTAGCGGGATTGTTTTCGCCAGCTTTGTGATGATCTCGTCAGGCACACCCCGCATCATGTCTGTGCTGATAACACCGGGAGCCACAGCACAGACCCGAATTCCATAGGGGGCCAATTCCCGGCCCAGAGACAGCGTGATGCCATTCACCGCAAACTTGCTGGCAGGGTAGCTGACACCGGTGGCCTGTCCGCAGATAGACACCATGCTGCTGGTGTTCAGGATGACGCCGCCCCGTTCCTTCATACAGGCATTCACGACGGCACGGGAACAGTTCAGCACGGATTTTACATTTAGATCCATGACCCGGTCCATTTCCTCGTCGGTACTGTCGGCCAGCTTTGTCATGGAAGTCATGCCGGCGTTATTTACCAGGATATCGATTGGCCCCAGCTGCGCCTGGACATCTGAAAAAGCCTGCTCCACTGCGGCGCGATCCGATAAATGCGGCGAAATGGCAAGGACTGGCCAGCTAGGATCGAGCGCCTTTAACTGCTCCAGCGCGCGCTTTGCCGTCTCTGGTCTAGAACCGCACAGAGCTACGCGTGCGCCGCTCTCCAGAAACTTTTTCACCGTTGCAAAACCGATACCGCGGGAACCGCCAGTGACCACTGCGGTTTTTCCTTCTAAAGATATCATAAGCCGAAAGCTCCTCTCTTTTTACATTCTTTTTAGAGATTCCGGACAGCCTCATATGCATCATGGATGGCATCGATGATTTTTCGGCTGCCGAAACTGTCGCCGATACAGAATACCGGGCAGATCCCCCTATAATCCTGCAGAGCCTGCTCCGCTGTGGGCTTAGCACCCATAGCAAGCAATACCGTATCACAGGGAATTTCCTCCTGCCTGCCGTGGAATTCTGCCCGGATACGACTGCCATTCAGGCCGCTTTCCACAGAGCGCAGACACGTCTCCGGCCGGAAAACCACATGAGAGGCCCGCATCTGTTTTTGCAGCAGCTCCTCGTTCATGATGAAGCCCGGCTCCGGAGGGATCCGGTCGGCCATTTCAAGCAACGTTACTTCTTTGCCCATCCGGTCCAGGTGCAGGGCGGTCTCGACGCCCACCATGCCGCCGCCAACGACCACGACACGGTCCCCGACATCGCATAGATTGCGCAGGGCTTCCGCGGCGGGATAGACGGCGGGACCATCCAACCCGGGGATCGCAGAGGGACGCAGCTGGCGTCCTCCGGCCGCCCAGATCAGCCGGTCCGGATGATAGGCTTGCACGGCCTCCGGCGTGGCCTCTGTGTCCAGGCGCACCGGGATCTGGCAGCGCTCCAATTGCCGCGTCAGATAATTGAGCAGTCGGTGCATATCCAGCTTGAAGTAAGGCTCTGCCGCAAAGCGCGCACTGCCGCCTATGGCAAGCCCCTTTTCCCAGATCTCTACCTGGTGTCCTGCCTGCTTGGCATAGAGAGCCGCGGCACAGCCTCCGGGACCTGCGCCCACAACCAGGATCTTCAAGGGGATTTTGGCCGGAGGGATATCCCGGCTGCCATCCTCGAATCCACAGCGGGGATTCACCGCGCAGGTGGCCGGCTTTCCTGCACAGACCCGGCCGATACAGCCTTCGTTGCAGGAAATGCAGGGCCGGATATCCGGGATCCGCTTTTCCAATACCTTGTTGGGCAGCTCGGGATCTGCCAGCAGTCCCCGCCCGATCACCGCGATGTCACACACACCGTTGCGCAGGGCGGCCTCCGCCTTTTCCACATCGGAAAAACGGCCGTGGGTCAACACCGGCAGATGGCTGACCTGCTTGATCACTTTGGCGGAACGGGCCTGGAGCGTCATCTCCTGGATGGCTGCCGGCGGCATGGCATAATACCAGTTTTCATAGCATCCAGCGTCCACATGGAGGGCATCTGCCCCGAACCCCTCGATCAGATGGGTGAGGGCGATGCCTTCCTCCATCTTTCGGTGCCCGTCGTCTGCCTCCACATAGTGGTCCGGCGTGTACTTCACCAGTACGGGGAAGTCCGTCCCACCGGCGGCCTTGCAGACATCGATCAGCTCTTTGAGAAAGCGGGCGCGCTTTTCCAGCGTGCCACCATATTCGTCCTGACGGGTATTCCAGGCGGCGGTGAGGAACTGGTCCGTGAGATACCCCCCGTAAGCGTGGACCTCAATGGCGTCCGCGCCAGCCCGGACAGCGCTTTCCGCACTCTTGCGGTAGTCATCTACCAGGGCGTGGATCTCTTCCACGGTCAGCTGATGACAGGACACGCCCGGCGCGTACTTCCACTCGCAGGGGGAGGCGCTGACCGGGACGGGATAGAGAAGGGAGGGGCCGCCCGCCCGGCCGACGCCGGTCATGATCTGGGCGCAGACCTTGCAGTCATAGCGGTGACACGCCTCCACCAGCTGGGCAAACAGCCGTTCCGTCTCTTCATTGAAGAAAATGGAGTGCTCTGTGGACTCGAACCTGCCGGACCCCATGACGTTGCACACCACCATGGCAGCACCGCCCCTGGCCCGTTCCACGAAGTAGGCCACCGTGGCCTCTGTCATGTTGCCGATGGTGACCCCCATAGGGGCCATCACCATCCGGTTTTTCAGCAGCATCTTTCCGATATGGGCTGGCTGTGACAATAGAGACATCGATCTTCTCCTCTCTCAAACGGTATTCATGCGCTCATGGGTTCGACGGCTGCTTGGAGACAGGGGTGGCGCGCAGGGCCAGCATGGAAAAGACCGCCATCACCAGGAAGATCCCAACATAGGCCATCCATGCACCGAAATAGCTTCCGCTGATTGTGCGGATCGTTGAGGAGAGCATGGGGCCGACCATGCAACCTCCCATGAATCCAAAATTGACCAGTCCGTAAATGGCACCGTAATCTTTGTTGCCGAAGAGACGCCCAGCAAGCAGGGGCGGGGCCAGCGTCCCCAGGCCGGTGCCGAAGGCCAGCAGGACCGTGGCAGCCAGGGCGAGAGAAGGCATACCGGGAACCAGTGCCAGCACCACCAGAGAGACACAGCCCAGGATCGCGTTGACCCATACGCCGTTCTTCAGCCCCAGCTTATCATACAGGATCCCCAGGATGGGCTTGGAAACGATCCCGGCCGCGCTGTACAGTGACATGGCCAGTGCGTAGTCGCCTACGCTCTCAGTCAGATAGGTGGGGACCTGGGTCATGATGCCGGCGGAGAGGAATCCACAGCATACCGCTGCCACCATGAACAGCCAGAAAGCGCTGGTCCTGACGGCTTCCCCCTTCATCATGCCGGTGCTCTCCTTGGACTTGGGGTCAGCCGCCTGCTGGCCGTCGGCGCTGGTCAGAGGGGCCTGCCCCATCTCGGCAGGGCTTCTGCGCACGAGCGCCGTGACCACCAGCGTGACCACCGCTACCACCACTGCCGCGACCCGGAACGAAAAGCGCCAGCCCTGATTACTGATGAGAGAGGACACCAGGGGGGTAAATATCATGCCGCCGATGCCCGAGCCCATAAAAGCGACAGAGGTCGCCAGCGCTTTTTTGTGCACGAACCAAGCAGAAATCAGTGTGTTGATCGGAATGTACGTCAGTGTGGACATGGCGAAGTTGGCCACAAAGAAGGTGATATAAAGCTGCCAGATCTCCGTGATGAAACTCTGCAGCAAGATGCACGCCGCCGTTACAATACCGCCCACCAGCATCCACAGCCGCATATTTCCCCGGGCCATTTTGCCCGCCAGGAGAAAGCTGAACCCCATACACGCAATGGAGGAACAGAGACTGGCCACATTGAATTCCACATAGGAGACACCCAGATCATTGCAGATAGGATACTGATAATAGGAAAATGTATTGCTGACAAAGACCATGGGGAACATGGTCAGCAGGAAGCAGGCCGCCACAATGACCCAGCCATAAAAGCCCTTTTTCTTTTCCATGGTTCTCCTCCTTCCAGAAAGCCGCTTCCGCGCTTTATTCCGTAGGATTGGGATACATCTCACGGAAGCGCTTGGACATGTTCAGCGCCACCAGGAACAGCACGATCACCAGCACGCAGGCCACCGTGCACAGATACCACGCCGCCACATAGCCAAAGGCGTTGGACACCACGGCCACCGCCGCAGAGCCCACGGCGCAGCCCAGCATGAAGAACACGTTGATGCTGCTGTAGATGCCGGTGTAGTCCCGCACGCCGAACACGCTGGACACCATCAGCGACGGCACCACCGAGGCCATCATGCCGCACAGCCCCGCGAAGACGCCGTACAGATACGCCATGGCCGGGATCTGGGGCGTCAGGGCCAGGGACAGGCAGCTGAGGGCCATCAGGATGCCGGCGCCCAGGACGCACCGCTTCAGGCCGAAGCGGTTGATCAAAACGCCGCCCACCAGCATGCCCACAATACTCACCGCCATCTGAACGGAGAGGATGCTGCTGGCCGCCACCATGTCCCACTGCTCCCACAGCAGGAACGTGACCACATGGGTGGCAACGCCGGCCGCGTAAACGCCCACCAGCAGCATGGCGATGCCCAGCAGGATAAACGCGCTGGAACGGAGGGCTGTCTTTTTGTCCAGGCCCTGCCACTCCTCCGCGGGATTGGCCTGGGCCTGCGCTTCTTCCTTGCGGCCGCCGGTTTTTACATAGGGGGTCTGGCCGTACTGCTCCGGGCTCTTTTTCAGCAAAAACACCAGGATCAGCACCATCGTCACAAAGGCGATGGCCGCGCCGGCGAAATAGGTGGCGCGCCAGCCGCGGGTGGAGATGAACTGGGCCAGCACCACGGACCAGATGGCACCGCCCAGGCCCATGCCGCTCATGGCAACGCTCATGGCGATGGAGCGCTTGTCAATAAACCAGTTGGTAATCATCATACCCACCGGCACATAGGTCAAAAACGCGAGGCCCAGGTTCAGAACGAATCCCACGATCCACAGCTGCCACACCTGCTGGCACACGCCCTGGAGCGCATAGCCGCCGGCGGTGACCACTATGGCCGCGAAGAGAATTTTCTTCATATTCCCGGTGTGCAGCCGGGGGACCAGCACCGCTGAAGAGAGCGCGCTGGCGCAGGAGGTAAACACATTGATAAGCGAATAGGTGGTGGTACTCACACCCAGCTCCACGCAGATGGGCTCCATAAACAGGCCCGTTGTATTGCTGATCAGGCCGCTGCCGCAGAAAAACAGCAGAAAGCAGCCGATCATCACGCTCCACCCGGAGAACTTTTTCGTCTTTTCCATCTCTTCCCTCCGCCTTCCTCATCACACAGGATGATCACGGGGAAGAGGGCCCGTTGATTCGGTTGTCAGCGGGCCCTCTTCCGTTTGCCGATTCAGCGATTGCCCGCCCCGGCGTCAATGGCAGGTAGACCAGCCGCCATCCACGGGGATGCAGACACCGCTGATGAATTTCGCCTCGTCAGAGGCCAGCCACACCATGCAGTGGGCGCAGTCCTCCGGGTGGCCCCACTCGCCGGACGGCATGATGCTGCGGAACCAGCCGGCCATCGCCTCGTTCTCGTAGAGATGATTCTGCTTCGGCACCTGCACCAGGTTGGGGGCAATGCAGTTGAAACGGATCCCCTTCTTGGCGTTGTTGGTCACCATATCCTTGGTGGAAATCAGAATGGCGGCTTTGCTCATGGGATATGCCTGGCAGCCGGAACCCATGTAGGACAGTGCGGTGGAGGAGGCAAAGTTGATGAAATTGCCATGGATATCATGGTCCAGCATATACTGCAGCACCACCTGATAGGAGTACAGCATACTCTTGAGGTTGGTGTTGAGGACACGGTCCCACTCCTCCATGTCGGGGGGCGCGTTCCAGTCACCGCTGTAGCAGAACTCCGCGGCACCGTTGACCACGCAGTCCACACGGCCATATTTGGCCAGAGTCTCCTCCAGGATCTTCTCCCAGTTCTCCTTGATGCTCACGTCCGCCGTAATGGCGATGGCATCCCCGCCGGCGGCCACGATAGCAGCGCACTTGTCATGTACGTGGGGATCCTTGTCCACCATGACGACCTTGGCACCCTCCTGGCAGAAAAACTCGGAGGCCTTATGGCAGATACCGCCATCTGCGCCGGTGATGATGGCAACCTTATCCAACAGTCTGTTCATCTTTCAACGCTCCTTATCTGTTCAAAATTTCAAATTCAGGGGGAGATCTGTTCCGATGGGATCACTTCATGCACCGCAGCTGTCCGTTCATGACTCTGTACTGCAGGCGCAGCGTTTGAATCCTCCACTTTCCGTCATCGCACTTGACGAGATCGTCCACATAGAAGCCGTAGCCCTCATAGCACTCGCCATTGTCGATGTAGGTATGGTAGTCCCGCATCCGGGTGAGTAGCTGAGCTGACCGCTCACCGGTGAACATGACGATCTGGTTATGACCGAAGTGGAGGGGGACCATGGCGTCCGGCCCCTCCTTGGGGCAGGAGTTCAGGGCCGCCTGGCACTGCTCCTCCGCGGAGCGGGCGCCGGGATAACCGCCCCACCAGGCGGAGAAGCCCTCCTTGGTGAATACATCCATCAGAACCTCCGTGTCCTGATGGTCCGTGGCGAAGAAGTACTTGGCCTTCACGGCCAGGATGGAGGGGATCTCCGCCAGCTGCTCCGGCGTATAGGGGGAGCCGGCGAACAGCATGATCTTCTTTGCCATCTCCAGCATCTCCGGCTGGGCCGGGATGGTGATGTCGTTTTTCCGCATAGCAGCATTGCCCTCCTTCCGCGCGCTCACATGGTGTCCCACTCCTCGGGCATCCAGTCATCCGGCGGATTGGGATTGCGGTACATGCCGTTCATCTTCTTATAGGACATCCGCAGGGCGCTGATGCGCCACACCCCGTCGTCGCACTTGACGAAGTCATCCAGATAGAACATCCAGCCGTTGACCGTCTCCTGGTCCTCCCGGTAGGTCATATGGTCCTCATACTGGAACAGTCCCCGGGCATGGGTGTCATCCATGAACCAGACCAGAGGCTGGTGGCCCATGTGCATGGTCTCCATGGGGGCGTTGCACCACTTGGCGACTCTGGCCTGCTCCTTATTGGGGCGGTGGACTTCACTGCCGAAGCTGTAAAACTCGATTTCATCGGTCATCAGCTCACAGTTGAACTCCTCTTTCTTCATGTCGTTGGACCACCAATAGAGATACTTGGTCTCCACGATCTTCTGCAGCTCACAGAGGCGCTCGGGCGTATAGGTCTGTCTGCGGACTTTCCGCATGACTTCCAAAGCCATCTCCTGCAGCTTTGGATCGGCCGGGATCAGCATCAGTGCCATCTTGAAATCCTCCTTTTAATTTTTGATATCACACGGACCGACATCCGTGGGGATCACTGCATTTACTGCGTGTGCATATTGGTTGGGATCTGATGGTCCGCAACCGTCCAGGTCTCCTCGAAGATCCGCGTATATCCGGTCATTGCAATCAGCCATTTGCCGTCTACTTTCTCATAACGGTCCTTATAAATAGCTGTGCCCATCAAACGGGAGTTATTGGGCGTGATCAGCAGGTAATCCTGCAAGTACCAGTAGCCCCAGGCCACGGTATCGCTTTCGAACCAGATCTCCGGCGTGTGGCAATTGTGCTGGTGGATGATGGACTTGGGCATGGAGGTATCCAGGAAATGGACAATGTCATCTGCATTGTCAAAGGTGTACTTGCCGCTGGAGTACTCCGTGTGGATGTTGGGGGCAAACGTCTCCCGAATGCCATCCCAGTTTTTGGTGTCCAGGCAGCGCAGATATTTGCCCTTCAGCGCCTTGATCTCCTCGATGTCTGCAAGACGCTGCACCTGATGTTCCAGGGCCTCCAGTCTTTTCTCCAGTTCCATAGTTCTGCCTCCTTTGAAAATGATGGTTTGGGGATTTATAGCTGATAGGCTGCTTCAAAGCCCTCACGCACTGCCTTGACCGCCATCCGGGGCGCGCTTTTCGCCTCGCCGATCACCGCCACCTCCGGCACGAATTCTGCCAGAGCCTGGGAGAGCGGATCATTGCTCTTGGCACCCAGTGCAAAGAGGATGTGGTCGAATCCGTCCAGCGTCTGGCGTGTGCCGTCGGCCAGTTCCACATCGATCTGGTGCTCCTGATATGCCACCACCTTGGTGCTGGTCATCATATGGACGTTTCCGGCCTTCAGATGCCGCAGCAGCAGTTCCCGGTTATAGCGGGTGTAAGTGGCCAGCACCGTGGGCAGCATATCCACCATCGTGATATCCACATCTGCGATAGCACGCTGCAGGATCGTCTCTGCCGTCTCACAGGCCACCAGGCCGCTGCCCAGGATGCAGACCTTGCCGCCGGGGATCGGCAGCTTGCCCTCCAGGAAGTCGTAGGCCGTGCGGATGGGCTGGCCCTGGGTGCCGGGGATGGGCGGAATGGCGGCCACGCAGCCAGTGGCAATGATCACCGCGTCTGGAGCGAATTCACGGACCGCATCCACCGTGGCCTCTTTCTCAAACACTACCTGCACGCCGTGCTTCTGCATCTGCGTGTTCAGATACACCAGCCATTTGGCCAGATCCTGCTTTCCCGGGGGAACGGATGCCAGCTGCAAGTGTCCGCCCAGCGTGCGGGAGCGCTCCCAAAGGGTGACGCTGTGGCCTCGGACAGCCGCCGTATAGGCTGCCTCCATACCGCCGATGCCGCCGCCGATGATCAGGACCTTTTTCTTGGGTCCGTCCGTGGGCACCATGGGGTATTCCAACTCGTGGAACAGGCGGGGGTTGATGTGGCACTTGGGGCCGCTGAAGCCCTCCGCAGGATCATAGGAGACGCATCCGCCGCAGCTGGCGCAGGGGGCGATGTCCTCAAAGGCGCCGGCCATTGCCTTGTTGACCAGTTCCGGCTCCGCGAAGAAGGGACGGCCCATCACGATGGCGTCCACCACATCCCGGTCCACCAGGTCCGCGCCCAGGCGGATGTCATTGATCTTGCCCACCACCATCACCGGGATGTCCACCACCTTTTTGATGGCGGCGGCTTCCGGTACATTGATGCCCGCCGGGCAGCCGTGGCAGGGGATGATGTCCCAGGGCTCCTCGTAGTTGGCGCCGCCGGAGACCTCGATGGCGCTGACGCCGGCCGCGGCAAATTTGGGAGCCAGATACAGCATATCGCTGAGGGTATTGCCGCCGGGATACCGCTCATCTCCGGAGACCCGAAGGATGATGGGGAAGTCGGGGCTGACGTTTTTGCGGACCTCCGTGAGAACTTCCATGGTCAGCCGGGCCCGGTTGTCCAGGCAGCCGCCGTATTCATCCGTCCGGTGGTTGCGCAGAGGGGAGAGAAAGGCGCCCAGCAGCATATAGGCGTGACCGCAGTGGAGCTGCACACCGTCGAAGCCGGCGGCCTCCGCCCGGCGGCAGGCCTCGCCGAATTTCTTTACGATGTCCGGGATCTCGGACTTGTCGATGGCACGGGTCATGTTGCCCATGTCGTTCATGTAGACAGAAGGAGCCGGGGGATTCTGGCCCATGAAGCCGATGAAGGACTCCGGACCGGCGTGGACGATTTGGGCGATGATTTTGCAGCCGTATGCGTGGATCTCATCGGTCACTTCTTTCATGGGGGCGATGTACCGGTCGTCCGCCATGGAAGTGGTGGGCCCGCGGTAAGGGATGGTACTGTCCACCGTCACCGCGTCCATCTCGATAAAGCCGGCGCCGCCGGCGGCCCGGGTCTTGTAGAAGTTCCGCTGGATCTCACTGACAAAGCCGTTGGGGTCCTCACAGCTGAGGGTCATGGGGGCCACGCCCACCCGGTTCTTCAGTTCCATGGACCCGATCTTCAGGGGCTTGAATACCTTGCTCTCAGAAAACTCCATGTTCCCGCTCCTTTCCAAAATCAAATATGCAGCACGGCGTCATACGCCTCGTGAATAGCATCCAGCGCCAGACGGGGAGCCGCCTTGGCGTCGCCGACGACAAAGCAGGGAATGTTCAGACGCTTGCAGGTGTCCTCCAGCTCCTGGGTGGACCGGGGCTTGGAGCCGATGGCCATGATCACCGCATCCGCCGGCAGCGTCTTCTCGGCGCCCTCGCTTTCCACGACCACCTGGCTGCCTTCGATGCGCTTGCAGGTTGTGTTCAGAAGGACCGTGATGTCCTCCCGGGCCATGGACATCTGGGTGCTGATCTTCCGCAGCATCCCCATTTCTGTCAGGATGGCATCCTTCATTTCCACCACGGCGACGTGCGCGCCCTTCTGCGCGAAATACTCCGCCACCTCGATGCCCACTAGGCCGCCGCCGATGACAACCACGTTCCCGCCGGGCACGTCGGCGCCTGCCAGGGCCGCGTGAGATTCAAACACGTTCTTGCCGTCCGCGCCGGGGATCTTGGGCACGATGGGCGCCGAGCCGATAGACAGAATGACGGCGTCAGGCTTTTCCGCCTCGATCAGCGCAGGCGTCACAGGGGTGTTCATCCGGATCTCTACGCCCTCGTCCTGGATGTTGCGGATAGCCATCTCTCCGGCCCGGTGGAAATCGCCCTTTCTGGGTGCAACGCCCGCCAGCAGGAACTGACCGCCCAGGCTATCCCCCGCCTCGCAGAGGATGGGATGATCTCCGCGCCGGTGCAGCGCGTCCGCAGCCTCGATGCCGGCAATGCCGCCGCCGGCGATCAGCACTTTCTTGGGGGTCCCGGAGGGGATCAGAGCCTTGGCCTGCTCCTCGCCCAGTGCTGGGTTCCGGGTACAGGTGATATGCTCATATCTCGGGTCGCTGAGACCGTAGTAGAAGTAGTCATAGCAGCCCTGGTCGCAGCCGATACAGTACTTGATGGAGGTCAGCCGGCCCTCCCTGGCTTTGTTGCAGAACTCCGGGTCCGCCAGCTGGGCACGGGCCATGACCACCAGGTCCGCCTGGTCATCCGCCAAGACCTTCTCGGCCAGCTCCGGCGTGTTGATCCGGCCCGCCGGCATGGTCAGCATCCCGGTCTCCCGGCGGATGCGGGCGGCGGCCTCCACATTCAGCCCGTTGGGCAGGTCCACCGGCGGCACCTCATAGATCAGTGCGGCGGACATGGTGTTGCCCCGGGAGATATTCAGCACATCCACGCCGGCTTTTCCGGCCTCCTTGCAGAAGGTGATCACCTCTTCCGGAGTCAGGCCGTTTTCAACAAAGTCGTCCTGACAATCCACCCGCATGAACAGCGGCATCGAATCTGGCAGGTTTTTCCGGATGGCCCGGATGCATTCCAGCGGGAACCGCATCCGGTTTTCCAGACTGCCGCCCCATTCATCCTGCCGGTGGTTAAAAGCCCCGGAGAGGAAGGAGTGCGGCAGGTAGTTGTGCCCACAGTGGAATTCCACCGCATCAAATCCAGCCTCTACAGACCGCCGGGCACTGTCTCCAAAGGCCTGGATCACGGAGCGGATCCGCTCCACAGTGATGCCTGGCAGCGTGAAGTTTTCCGAGAGCGCCCGGTCAGAGGGCACCAGGATCTCAGCTTCCCGGTCGCTGGCCACGGCCAAAGATCCCTGCCACAGCTGCACCGCGACTGCGCCGCCGGCCTCATGCACTGCGTCTGTCAGTTTCCGGAGACCAGAGATATACCGGTCGTCCGCGATCGAGAGAAATCCTTTGGGGGAGCTGGCCATATCCACAGCGCAGACTTCCACTGTGTTCAATCCACACCCGCCCCGGGCGCGGGCAACATGGTAATTGATCAGTTTCTCTGTAACGGAGCGATGGTCTTCGCTGGCCGCGGCAAACAGCGTACCCATCGCCGACATGACTACCCGGTTGCGTAATTCCAGGCCCCGGATCTGGATCGGGGAAAACAGCCTCTCAAACATATGTTATGTCCTCCTTTGCCCCTGCGGTTTGCGGATGGAACCCCTTATCAGATATGTATCATTTGAAAGCAGGTGCATTTTGATATCTGACAGTTTGTATTTTTATCATAACGTTTTTGCAGAGAGAATGATGTGCGTTTTAGACAGAAGCACTTTGTGAATTTGAAACAAATTGAAAGGATACCCGCACGAACAATATGTTATTTTTATCTAATTTTCTTTTGCTTTGAAGTGCATTTTTTGTGAAATTACTGTCATTTAGCAAGGCGGGAAGGCTGGACTCCTTGAAAATGAAGGGCAAAATGTGTATAATTTTATCAAATGTTCCATCTGTAAAATTGTATGATTTGCGTGGAAAAAGGGGGCCATGATCCTGTGGAAATTTCGTTGTGTCGTGAACCTTTATATTCGCATCCAAAGCCCTATTACTCAAAAGACTTTAACAGATATTTGACATTGCAGTATTCCGTGATCTCCTCGTCCCAGGAGTATTACCTGGAGATGGATCCGGTATTTCTCTTTGTGCGCAAAGGAACCGGTCATCTGACGGTCAATGGCCTGATTTTTCCCATTCGGCCAGGCTGTGCGTTCCTGCTGCAGTCTTATCATGCCTATCGCTTTTCTGCGATTACAGGTGCCCCCCTTGATCTGGTTGCCGTGGTTTTGGACCACACCCTTTTGGGGGCCATCAGTTATAGCCGTCCCATTCCTGGCCTGATCCAGAAATGTATGGAACAGATACCGGTGCTATATTCCACACCAGAAGTACAGACTCAGTTCTCTGCGCTGCTTGCCAGACTTCACACGGTGGATGGGGAAACAAGCCAGAGCGCGTGTTTGATCAAGGTCGCCATTTGCGGACAGATCAAGTCCCTTTTTCTCCGGGAATGCAGCCGCTCCAGCCTGCAGAAATATCCGCTGCCTGCGGCATGGAGGGCATGGAACTATTTGGTCAGTTTTTGCACCAAACGAGTCACAGCAGCGGAGGTGGCAGATGCCGCCGGACTGCAGGCAAGCCAGTTAAATCGAGAACTGAGGAAGATTTCCGGCTACGATTATCGCAAACTCATTACCCGGACCCGTGTGGGCGTGGCCTCATCCATGTTTCTGCTCAGCGGAGTCTCGATGCAGCACATTGCCCGCATTACCGGCTTTCCATCAGAAAGCGCTTTTTTTCGGGCTTTTCAGGAGTGGCGCGGCATGACGCCCCAGGAGCTGAAAGAACAGATGCTTTCTCCTGAAAACCACTGCCGGCGTTATACGACCTTTGAAAAGCCTTTTCAGATTCTGTCATACATTTCAAATCACTACCAGGAGAATATCACCTTGGGTGATGTCGCGGAGAAGTTCTATCTGGGTGAAGCTATGGTCAATCAGATCCTCACCAAGTATTTTGACCGCACATTTCACTATATTTTGACAGAGTTCCGTCTGCTGCACGCCAAAGGGCTCCTGCGCTGCAGCAATCTGCCAGTATGCGATATTGCAATTGCATTGGGATTTTCTTCTGCTCACACATTTACCAGGGCGTTCAAAAACTATTTCCATATGACGCCAGGAGAATTCCGAAAAGGGGGACGCGTTGATGCGGAAATTCGATGAAACGGATCTGCTTTATTCTCATGCCAATTATCTGTACTATGGGGAGCAGGTATCTCCGCGAATCGAAAAAGTGGGGCACAGCATGATTGCACACCCAACCTCTTTTCGCCAGGTTCGCACATCCACTTACGCTTATGTACGGGGAGGAAACGGTTTCGTTGAGATCAACGGGACTAGATATCCCATTACCCGTGGATCCCAGATCTCCTTTCTGAATTACCATCTCTACCGCTATATCCCGGATACGACGTTAGAAGTGAGTTACTGCTGCCTGCGAAATGGTTCTGTCTGCACCTTTTTTAACAACCCATATTTTCCGCATACCATTTATAAAACGCTTTTGGATGAAGCTGATCCGGTCAAACAGATTCAGGAGGAAAGCATTTCGACCGTTGAGGCGCTGTGGGATGCTATCGAAAATTTTGGGAACACCGCTGATACAGAGATACAAGAGGCGCAGCTGTACATGATGATGGAGATCATCGGGTACCAATTTGATGAACAGCTCTGCGCGGAAAGTGCTGAGGACAGCCCCTGACACGCTGGATATTCCAAGCCTGATTTTCCACTTGGTATCCGCTTTTGCTGCTGAGCAACGATAAAAGCCTGCCTATCCAAGGCGGGCTTTTTGCTTGATCAAAGACGTTCTGATCGGGAGCAATTATAAAGAAAAAGTCTCATGGATGTCCGCAAAGAGCCATTCTTCTGGACGCGGGATCTCATGGAATACCGCACGGCAGTGCTTGGAGATCCCTGTATTTGGAAAGAGCGGGGAACACGGTCCCAAAACAGCGGATGGGGGAGGAGCTGAAGAAGTTTTGCAGCTGGTTTTTGACAAAAAAACACAATTTTTGCATATTGTATATTGTAGACAATTTGGAAAGCGAACGGGCAATCTCCTTTTGGGAAAGTGGCGCAAATGCGTTGGACTGTACGCCGGGGATCTGCGGCTGCTGCCCATGGGATGAGAGGAGGGGAAGAGAAGACCGGCTGAAACGAGACTCCTGCGATCTGCGCGGACCGCGCCGGCCTGCCGGGCGGCAATCAATTTATGGGAGAAAAAGATATGTTGAAAAAGCTGACTTCGCTATTTATGGCACTCTGCCTGGTCACACTGCTGGCCACTGCCTGCGGCTCCTCGGACACGGGAGACGCCTCCGACACCACCGAGGACGGGGCGCAGAAGCTCAGAGTGGCGTTCGTGATCCCCGGCTCCATCAGCGACGGCGCCTTCGGCACCCTCTCCTATGCGGGCGTCCAGGCGGTGCAGGAGGAGCCCTACATCGAGGAGGCCGTCTATGTGGAGGGCATCGACGCCGCCACCGACGCCTCCAAGGCGATCCGCGACTATGTGGCCGCGGGCTATGACGTGGTCTGGGCCCAGAGCGGCCTCCACAGCGCCTCCGTCATGGAGATCGCGCCGGAATTCCCGGAGAACGTCTTCGTGACCCTGGCCGCCACGCCGGAGGACCAGACTTTTGACAACGTGTGGTTCGCCGCCAACGAGTGCGAATCCGCCTATTACGCCGCCGGCGCGCTGGCGGCCCAGACCACCCAGTCCAAGGTCATCGGCGTGGTGGGCGGCCGGGAGAACCCCCTCTACGTGGCCTGCGCCACCGCCTATGCGGAGGGCGCCCACTCCGTGGACCCCGATGTGGAGGTGCTGACGGTATTTACCGGCGACTTCAACGACCCCATCAAGGCCAAGGAGGCCGCTGCCAGCCAGATCCAGAGCGGAGCGGACGTCATCGTCCACTTCCAGGACCTGGGCATGACCGGCGTCATCGCCGCCGCGGAGGAGGCCCTGGCGGCCGGCAACCAGGTCTGGGTCATCGGCAAGGGCGTGGACCAGTACGACCAGGCGCCGGACGTGACGCTGACCAGCGTGATCTTTGACTACGGCGCCGCCATGAAGAACGTCCTCACGGAGATCGCCAACGGCGTCAAGAGCGGCGAGATGCCCCTGAGCATGGCCAATGGAGCCGTCTATCTGGCGGACTTCCGCGACCGGGTCCCCGAGGAAGTGGAGACCCAGATCGCAGAGCTGACGGAGCAGCTCATTGCGGGCGAGATCACCTATACCACCCAGTACGACGTGGAGTAACGCGCCCGCTTGACACGGCGCACCCAAGCCAAGTGCCGCCTCCGCGCCCCGGACATACCGCGGCTCATCCGGAAAGGCCCGCCGCCCGGACAGCGTCCGTCTGTCCCGGCGGGAAGGGCGCGGAGGCGCCTTCACCTCGCCATCAGGCTTCAGAAAGAGGCGGAAAATTATGAGCAATATCCTTGAAATGCAGAACATTACAAAGCGTTTCCCCGGGGTCCTGGCCAACGACAAGGCCAACTTCCAGCTCAAGCGGGGCGAGATCCACGTGCTGCTGGGAGAAAACGGCGCCGGAAAGACGACTTTGATGAACATTCTCTATGGACTGCTCCAGCCGGACGAAGGGGAGATCCGCATCAACGGAGAGGCGGTCAAGATCCATTCCCCGCTGGATGCGCTGGCCCACGGCGTGGGCATGGTGCATCAGCACTTCATGCTGGTGCCCAACATGACGGTGGCCCAGAACGTGGCCATCGGCAAGGAGCCCCGGAAGGGGCCGTTTTTGGACCTGGAGCAGGTGTCCGGCCGCATCCGGGAGCTGTCCCAGGAATTCGGCCTGGACCTGGACCCCGACCGCTACATCTGGCAGCTCTCCGCCGGCGAACAGCAGCGGGTGGAGATCTTCAAGGTCCTCTACCGGGGCGCGGACATCCTGATTTTGGACGAGCCCACGTCCGTTCTGTCCCCGCCGGAGATCGAGGCGCTGTTCAAGATCCTGCGGTCCTTCGTAAAGGCGGGAAAGTCCATCATCCTGATCACACACAAGCTGAACGAGGTCCTCAGCATCAGCGACCGGGTGACCGTCATGCGCCGGGGCCAGGTGCAGGGCACGGTCCAGACGGACCAGATCGACAAAAAGCAGCTGGCCAATATGCTGGTGGGGCACGATGTGGTGCTGCCCGTGGCGCGGCAGCAGGCGGTCCGGGAGACGGTGGTGGCCTCGCTGCGGGGCGTGCAGGTCCAGGGGGATTACGGCAAGCCCGCCGTGTCGGGCTTTGACCTGGACATCCACGCGGGAGAGATCGTCGGCATCGCCGGCGTGGACGGCAACGGCCAGTCCGAGCTGGTGGAGGCCATCGTGGGCCTGCGGAAGATCAGCTCCGGCACGCTAACCATCGGCGGTCAGGACCTGACCAGCAGCCCGGCCTGGAAGCGGATCGACGCGGGGCTGCGGTATGTGCCGGCGGACCGGAAGCGGCGGGGCGTGGTGCCCGACCTCTCTATCGCGGACAACTCCGCCATCAAGAACTACCGCATGGCGCCCTACTCCAAGCGGGGCGTGCTGCAGCCGGAGGCCATCCGGCAGTTCGCCGCCCGCCTGGTAGAGGAGTACGACATCCGCTGCGAGTCCATCAACACCCAGGTGGGGACCCTGTCCGGCGGCAATATGCAGAAGCTGCTGCTGGCCCGGGAGGCGTCGGAGAACTCCGCCCTGCTGGTGGTGGAGCATCCCACCCAGGGGCTGGACATCGGTGCCATCGAGTTCGTCCGGAAGGCGCTTCTGGACAAGCGGGACGAGGGCACGGCGATCCTGCTGGTCTCCGCGGACCTGGACGAGGTGCTGGAGCTGAGCGACCGGGTCGTGGTGATGTACGAGGGCGCGGCCGTGCAGGAGCGCCGCCACGACGAGATCGACCGGGAGGAGATCGGTCTGGCCATGGCCGGGCTGAGCTAGAAAGGACGCGAGACTATGAGCCATGAAAAGAAACCGATCCTGAGAGCTCCGCGTGCCAGCAGCGCCATGCTGCCTCTGGCGATCCTGCTGGCACTGGTGTGCGGCGCGCTGCTGCTGGCGCTCTCCGGATATTCACCCATCGAGGCCTACGCCGCGCTGCTGCGGGGGAGCTTCGGCAACCTGAACGCCATCGCCGAGGTACTGGTGAAAACCACGCCGCTGCTGCTGGCTGCCCTGGGCCTGACCATCTCCAACCGGGCCCAGGTCATCAGCATCGGCGCGGAGGGCCAGATCTACCTGGGTGCCATGGGCGCGGCGGCGGTGGCCCTGTTCATGGGGGCGCTGCCGGCCTACATCGCCATTCCGCTCTGCATGGCGGCGGGCATCCTCATCGGCGCCCTGTGGGGAGGCCTCGCAGGCTGGCTGAAGGTGCGGATGAACGCCAATGAGGTCATCGTGACCCTGATGATGAACTACATTGCCATCGAGCTGGTTCGCTATCTGGTGAACGGCCCCTGGCGGGATCCCAATTCCGTGGAGCCCTATTCCGCACTCATCACGGACGGCGCGTATCTGCCCACCCTCATCCCCCGCACGCGGCTGCATGTGGGCATCCTGATCGCGCTGGCCATGGTGGTGGTGTTCTGGTGGGTGCTCCGCCGGACGACGCTGGGATATCAGCTGACCGTGTGCGGCGCCAACCCCGACGCAGCGGAGGCCAACGGCATCAACAGCCGGCGCATGATCGTCATCTCCATGCTGATCAGCGGCGGCATGGCGGGCCTGGCCGGCGCCGTGGAGCTGATGGGCGTCCATCACCGCCTGATCGAGGAGGTCTCCCCGGAGTACGGCTTTACCGCCATCATCATCGCCGTGCTGGGCCGGGGAAAGCCGGTGCGGGTCCTGTTCGCGGCGCTGTTTTTCGCGGTGCTGACCACGGGAGCGGACGGGATGCGCCTGACCATGGGCATTCCCGCCTCCATCGGCTCCATCCTGCAGGCGCTGGTGCTGCTGTTTGCCCTGGGGAGCGAGATCTTTGAACAGCGGCTGCTGACCAAGGAGCAGATCCGGCTGTCCGCCGCACAGCAGAGATAGGAGGGGAAGCAATGGACTGGAGTACCTTTTTGACATCCGTCTTCTGGACACAGCTGCTGGCCTCCGCCGTGAGCCTGGCCACACCGCTGATCCTGGCCGCCTTGGGCGAGGTCTTTGCGGAGCGGTCCGGGATCATCAACCTGGGCATCGAGGGCATGATGCTCTTCAGCGGCTTTATGGCCTTTACCGTGGCCTACCAATCGGGCAATATCTGGACAGGCGTACTGCTGGCCGTGCTCACCGGGGCGCTGATGAGCCTGCTGTTCGCATTCATGACCATCACGCTCCGCTCCAACCAGACGGTGACGGGGCTGTCCCTGAACTTCCTGGGCCAGGGGCTCGCCATGTACCTGTACCGGACGATCTTCAAGATCACCACGGAGACGCCCCGGATCAGCCCGTTTCAGAACATCGCCATCCCGGTGCTGTCCGACATCCCGATCTTGGGGGACGTCCTGTTCAACCACTCCATCTTTACATACCTGATGTTCGTTCTGGTCCCCGTGGGGCTGATCGTCATCTACCGCACCCCCTTCGGCCTGCGGCTGAACGCGGTGGGCGAGTCCCCCCAGACCGCTGACACCCTGGGTGTCAGCGTGGCCCGCATCCGGTATGGCTGCGTGATCATCGGCGGGGCGCTGGCCGGCCTGGCAGGGGCGTTTTTCTCCCTGGTGGAGCTGGGCACCTACTCCGACAGCATGGTGAACGGGCGGGGCTTCATTGCCTCCGCACTGGTGATCTTCGGCCGGTGGGATCCCCTGTGGACGCTGGGCGGCGGCCTGCTCTTCGGCGGCATCGACGCGCTGCAGAACCGCCTGCAGGTCCTGGGCTCCCCGATCCCGTCCAACTTCCTGCAGATGACGCCCTATGTGGTGACCATCCTGGCCCTGCTGATCGGCCGCCGGCGCAAGGCGCCCGCAGCCATGGGCATCCCCTATGTGCGCAAGTGATTTGAGAGGTGTATCTATGCTTGAGGAAAACAGCCCTATCGAAGAAAACGGCTTTACCACGGAGCCGATGAGGCGGACCACCCAACTGGACTTTGCCGTGGAGGCGCTGCGCAACGCCATCCTGAACGGAGAGGTCGGACTGGGAGAGCGGGTCAACGAGGTGGCGTTTACGACCAAATGGGGCATCAGCCGCACCACGTTCCGGGAGGCGCTCCGCCAGATGGAACAGGCGGGCCTGCTGGTCCGCATCCCCTTCCGCGGCACGTTTGTGCGGGATTTCACGGAGGAGGAGATCAAGAGCCTCAACGACCTGCGGGGCGCGCTGGAGACCTATGCGGTGGAGCGCATCATCGAGCAGGACGGCCACCGGCCGGAGAAGTTGGAGTCCCTTTACCAGATCGTCGCGCAGATGCGGGAGAACAATGCGGAGGCGGACGTGGCGTGGACCAATGGGCTCCACATCGCCTTCCACCGCACACTGATCGAGCTGTCCGGCGACCAGATCCTGCTCAAGGTCTGGAACGACCTGTCCCAGCAGTTCTGGGTGGCCATGCGGGTGGATCAGATCGCGGTCTTTGAGCAGGGCGAGGCCGCCAGCTTCGCCGACTCCCACCGAGAGGTGGTGGACGCCATCGCCGGAGGGGACGTGGCGGTGTTCCGCCGGGTGATCCGGCAGCACGTCTCCCACAAGAGCAATCCCGACAAGACAGAAAGGAGCCCATCATGAACCGTTCAGAGCCGATCTCCCTGGCAGACGTGGCGGGAGAGGAGAAGATCCAGGTCCTGCGGGACCGGGTCCAGGTGGCGCTGGGCCGGAAGGAGGCCACGCTGCTGCTGAAAAACTGCCGCCTGGTCAACGTCTATTCCAAGGAGATCTACCGCACAGACATCGCCGTGTGGGGAGACCGGATCGTCTCCATCACCCCCGGCGCCGTGACAGAGGCCCGGGAGGTCATCGACTGCACGGACTATTACGCCATGCCCGGCATGATCGCCCCCCATATGCACGTGGACACCACCATGCTGTGGCCCAACGAGCTGGCCCGCGTCCTGGTGCCCCGGGGTACCACCACGGTGTTCGTGGACATGGTCAACATCGCCCACAACGGCGGCGCCGAAGCGGTGTGGGAGCTGATGAAGGCCTTCGAGGGGCTGCCCCTGCGGGCCTACTTCTCCGCCCCGTCCTACTGTCCCATGGACCCGGAGCTGGAGACCGCCGCCGCCGAGATCCGCGCGGCGGACATCGCCCAGATGCTGGGGTGGAAGGATGTGGTCAGCATCGGCGAGACCGTCTCCTCCAAGATCCTGGACCAGGACCCGGATTTCCTGGCCCGCCTGGCGGCCTGCGACACGCTGGACAAGATCGTCAGCCGCCACGGCGGGGACCTTCCCCGTGGAGACCTGGCGGCGTTGGACGCCTATGTGGCCGCCGGCGTGCGGGACGACCACTGCGTCGCCTGCGACGAGGACATCGACTCCCGCCTGCAGCGGGGCGTGTCCATGTTCCTGGTGGAGGCCCCCGGCCGGGAACAGGTCCAGGGCTTCTTCGACTACATCCGGGACCACCGGATCCCCACGGAGAAGATGAGCCTGTGCATCGACAACATCACCATCATGGACATCGTGGGGACCTACGGCGGCTACCTGGACAAGCCCCTGCGGATGGGCCTCCAGGCCGGCCTGCCTCCGGCGGAGGTGGTGCGCATGGCCACCCTGAACCCGGCGGCCCACTATCACAAGGACAGCCTGCTGGGCAGCCTGACGCCCGGGCGGCTGGCGGACATCGTCCTGCTGCGGGAGCTGGACCGCTTCCCGCCGGAGATCGTCATCGTCGGCGGCAAGGTGGTGGCCCGTCAGGGCCAGCTGCTGGAGCGTTCCAAGGCCCAGGCGGTGTCCCCGGACTACTGCAACAGCATCCATCTCCCGGCGGACTTCTCGCCGGAGCGATTTACCGTGGCCGCCAAGCCGGGCCGTGCCACCGCCAAGGCCCGGGTGATCCAGGTCAAGGACGGCGAGGCCTTCAACCGCTGCTTCACGGCGGAGCTGCCGGTGGTGGACGGGGACGTCCGCCCGGACCCGGAGCGGGACATCCTGAAAATGGCGATCATCGAGCGGTACGGCCGACGCGGCAGCATGACCACCGCGTTTGCAAAGGGGTTCCAGCTGCGGCGGGGCGCCATCACCACCTCGTACTCGGTCCCCTCCAACAACATCGTCGTGGTGGGCGCCGACAAGGAGAACATGGCCTTCGCCGTGGAGCATCTGGCCAAGATGCAGGGCGGCTTCGTGGTGGTGGACGACGGGAAGGTGCTGGCCGAGGTCAGCCTTCGGATCGGCGGCATCATGAGCGCGGAGCCCTATGAGGACCTGCTGGAGGATGTGGAAACAGCCAACGCCGCCGCCCGGTCCCTGGGCTGCCCGCTGCCCCATCCCTTCTTCACCATGGCGCAGACCGTGCTCCTGTCTCTGCCGGAGGTGGGCCTGACGGACCGCGGCGTGGTGGATGTGGCGGCCGGCAAGCTCGTGGACGTCCTGGAGGATTGAGCGGACTGCGATCGTTTGACTGCCTGCGCACCAAGCCTGCCGAGCGCAGAGACCTGGTCAGCAGGCCCGCGAGGGCACTGGGACCGGTTATCCGGATGAGCATGAGGCCGGATACTAAGGCGGGAACGGTGGGGATGGTGTCCGGCATCCGCGTGGCCGCCATGCCCCCCGGATGCGTAAGGGCGCCCCCTCATCTCCCGGAATTGGTCTCACCTAACAGCGGCATACATTCCGCTCGGATCCCAGGGCCCTCGCCCCATACGGGACAGGGACCTTGAAACGGACGTGCCTGCGGCAAAGAAGCCCGCATCCATTGGCTGAACTGCACCCCATTTGTTAGACGGTATGATATACTGAATAACAAGTGGGGTGCATTGCCATGCCAAAAGGAATCCCAAGCAAGAGATGCGCTCCGGGATTTAAGAAGGCTGAGGCAAAGACATCCGCTGCTTCCCCTGCTTAAAATCGCTCAACTGCCCCGCGCAACCTTCGGCTGCTTGAAACGGATGGGCCGCCCAGACAAATATGAGAAAGGAGATGGCGGCGATCACGGCCATCTGCCACGAAAACAAAGGCCGGTACGGCTATCGCCGCATCACGCCGGAACTGCATAACCGGAGACCTCACCTGGACCACAAGACGGTGCAACGGCTTATGAAGGAGCTGGGGCTGGTTTGTCGTGTCAGGATGAAGAAGTATCGCTCCTACAAAGGAGAAGTGGGCAAGATCACGCAGAATCTGCTGAACAGGAGCTTCCATGCAGGAAGGCCAAATCAGAAGTGGGTCACCCATGTGGCGGAGTTCAGCATGTGCGGAGAGAAACGATATCGGTCTCCCATTCTGGATCTGCACAACCTAGACTACGATAACAATCGACGCATTAAGGCAAATCACAGGGGCCTGCCGCCTGTGATTCACAGACAGCAAGCGCCCTTTCGGCTGCTTGAACACTTCTCCCAAAATATTGTCTAACTTTTCGGGGCATTTAAGGAATGCGGAGGATATCGCCCTGCTGGCGGAGGACAATATCGCCAAGGTCCATGAGGTGGCGGAGCAGACCGAGGCCATCTGTCGGGAGCCCCTCTGCTTTGAGCAGATCCTGCAGAGGCTCTTCGCCCTGTACGGCCTCAACATGACCTATGAGCAGTATGTGCTGGTGGGCAGCACGGTGCGGTCCTAGCTCGCCTGGCTGAAGGACACCGGCCGGGTGGAGGGACGGATCGAGGACAACCGCCTGCTCTGGCAGCGGATATAGGGAGACAGCGGCCATACGCAAAGAGGCACTCGAATTTCGAGTGCCTCTTTGCTTCTGTTCACCAGAGAGGATGATCTCCGAGGGGACCTATGATCAGGGCGGCACCCGCGCGGTGGGTCACCGGGGCGGGGCTCTGCCGCTGGTCCTGCGCTGAGCCTGCTCCAGCACGGCCCGCACCAGATCCCGGGAGGGGACCGTCCTTGCCGCGTCCGCCTCCAGGCTGCGGCGCAGAAGCTCGGCATAGGTCATGGCGGCCGGCCTCCTCCCGGAGGTTCGGCGGTGTCCGTCGGCCGGAGCTCACGCTTCTGCTCTGGGGACCGGCTGGCGGACAGGAGAATGGGGGACTGCCTGCACATCGGCATCACCTCCGATCCGGGCGGGCAGCGGCACCGCGTCTCAGAGACCTTCCGGCTCCTGCTGATGGGCCTGGCTGGCGGCCTGGATCCTTCGCTGGACGAAGAACGTCTTGACCAGCTGATAGATGAACGCCGGGACCCCGATGAACATACTGAGGATAGCCTTTACCAGGGCCCAGACCAGCCAGAACCAGAGGGTGCCGAAAATGGTGAGCGGCATAAAGGACTGCAGATAGGTGATCAGCTTCCAGCCAAATGGGATGAAGAATGCCATCGCCGCACAGAGCGCCAGCTCTGCGCCGGGGGTGTCGCACGAGGCGAAAAGATACCCCAGGAGCAGCGCCGTGACGACGCCGCTCACACAGGTGCGGATGAATTCGGAGCGGGTATCCACCAGCGCGGACAGATACCTCTGACGGCGGTCCTCCTCGGCGGTCCTGGCCTGCTGCGCCGCCTGCTCCTGCAGGAGCCGCGCGCACTCCTCGCACAGGCAGGGGGTGTAACGACTGGCGCAGGCCTTGCACAGGGCTTTTCCGCAGTGCTGGCAGGTGGCGACGGCGTCCCGGTCCTCGTGATAATAGCATTTCATGGTGAGCTCTCCTTTTCTCAGATCGTTGTATCGGCCTTTTCAGCCCTTTCAAGAAAGGAGACACAGGAGAGAGACGCCGGGTTTTATCCCCGGAGAAAAAATTTATCCGGCCTTGAAAAGCAGCCCGCCGGGAACCATCGGTTCCCGGGCGGGGGAGGGGGGTTTGGGGCCGCGCGCGGGCCCCATTT
>ERZ1090880.383-NODE-383-length-24666-cov-43.891268_pt1 | contig 24666 bp, 28 predicted proteins | sample MGYA00478471_ERZ1090880 | MGnify/ENA primary metagenome ERZ1090880 (study PRJEB33644, sample SAMEA5815734) | chicken gut metagenome | biome: Chicken; feature: Gastrointestinal Tract; material: Caecum | place: Ireland | collected 2019-01-01 | study: A study of the... | reverse complement strand
ATCACCCACGACAACTCCATCGCGGTGCAGGCCGAGCGGATCATCCGGCTGGAGGACGGGCACATCGTCTACGACGGCGACGCCCACGCCCCCGAAGCGGTGGTCCAGCCCACCTTCAGCCTGCAGGACGGCGAGGAAGAACCGGAACAGGAGGGCGGCGTATGAATCTGAATATGTTCTACGAGACGGTCCGCCAGGCGCTGAAGAACATTGCCAGCAACAAGTTCCGCACCCTGCTCACCATGCTGGGCATCATCATCGGCATCATGGCCGTCATGATCATCGTGGGCCTGGGCAACGGCCTGACCCAGAGCATGCGGGCCAGCGTCTCCTCGATGGGGATGAACCTTTTGCAGGTCAACGTGTTCGGGCCGCGGGCCCGCAACGTGGACATCGACGAGATGTACCGCATCATTGAAAGCAGGCCCGATCTTTTCTCGGGCATCTCCCCCATGGTGAGCATGGACCGCACCAGTTCGGCGGTCAAGGTGGGGACCAAGAGTTTCAGCCAGACCACCGCCGTCGGCGTCAGTGAAGCCTATGCCGGCATGACCGGCACCACCATTGCGAAGGGCCGCGGCATCCAGTTCGTGGACTGCGCCGAATACAAGCGGGTCTGCGTGGTGGGCGACTACATCGACCGGGTGGGCTACGGCGGCAACGCCGTCGGTCAGACCATCAAGCTGGGGCCCAACCAGTTCACCATCGTCGGGGTGGCCGCGCCGGAGGTGGACGACCCCTCCCTGCAGGAGGGCAGCTCGGACGACTACGTCTACATCCCCTATACCACCGCCCAGCGGGTGGCCCGCAACGCAGTGGCTGACACCTACGGCGTCACCACCGTCACCGAAGAACAGGTGGCCGAGGGCAAGGCCGTGCTGGAATCCAATCTGCAGGAGCTGACCCATTCGGAGGACAGCTACTTTGTCACCAGCCTTTCGGAGGTGCTGAACACCTTCAGCAGCATGATCGGCATGGTGGTATCGGTCCTGACCGTCATCGCGGCCATCTCCCTGCTGGTGGGCGGCATCGGCATCATGAACATCATGATGGTGTCGGTGGCCGAGCGCACCCGCGAGATCGGCATCCGCAAGGCCCTGGGCGCCAAAGAGCGCTCCATCCTGGCGTTGTTCGTCACCGAAGCGGCCACCACCTCGGCCCTGGGCGGCCTGGTCGGCATCGTTCTGGGCTACGGGGTGTCGGCTGCGGCCAGCCCTCTGGTGGCCTCCCTGATGGGGGACACCAACATGAGCATCAGCCCGTCGCCCAGCTCGGTGGCGATAGCGTTCGGGGTGTCGGTGGGCATCGGCATCCTGTTCGGCTACCTGCCCGCCAAGCGGGCGGCCCGGCTCAACCCCATCGAGGCCCTGCGCTATGATTAACCAACACGAGGGAGGAACAAACAAGATGAAACAACGGTTTATCGCGCTGCTGCTGGCCGTCTGCATCGCCTGCACCATGCTGGTGGTGCCCGCGTCGGCAAGCAGCGCCAACACGGCGGTGCAGGCTGCGGTGATGCTGGGGGGCCTGACCTCCGAGCAGGCCGCCGGCCAGGATGCCGCCCTGACCCGCGGCCAGCTGGCCAAACTGCTGGCGGCCTTCTCGCCCTACCGGGAGAGCGCCAATGCCCAGGGCACGGCCGGCACCCTGTTCACCGACGTGGCCGGCAGCGACCCGCTGGCCCCCGCCATCCGCATTGCGGTGAGCCAGGGCTGGATGAGCGGCTACACCGACGGCAGCTTCCGCCCTGCGAACCCTGTCACCCTGGAGGAAGCCTGCGCCGCCGCGTTGAACCTGCTGGGCTATGACGTCACCACCCTGAGCGGGACGTTCCCCACCGCCCAGCTGAACAAGGCCCGGGAGCTGGGCCTGCGGGACGGCGTGAACCGCAGCCAGGGCGAGACCCTGACCGTGGCCGACGGCGCGGTGCTGCTGTACAACGCCCTGACCGCCCCCACCGCGGAGGGCCAGGTCTATGGTACCAGCCTGGGCTTTACCGTCACCGGCGGGCAGGTGGATGCTTCTTCCATCCTGCTGGGCAACGTGCAGGGCCCCTTCGTGGCGCAGGCCGGCGCGCAGCTGCCCTTTGCTCCGGCGGCCATTTACCGCAACGACGAAGTTGCGGCTTCCGCTGAGCTGAACGCCTACGACGTCTATTACTACAGCGAGAACGCCCGCACCGTCTGGATCTACACCCGCAAGGCCGCCGGCCGGATCACGGCGGTGGCCCCCTCGGCGGCCGCGCCCACCAGTGTGACGGTGGCCGGCACCGAATACACCGTGGGTTCCTCCCAGGCGGCTTCGGTCCTGTCCAGCCTGAACGGCGGCGGCGTGGGCCAGGTAGTCACTCTGCTGCTGGGCATGAACAACGAAGTGGTCCAGGTGCTGACCGGCAGCGAGGCCGACCAGGTCTTTTACGGCGTGGTCCAGAACTCGGCCCGCAGCCTGATCGAGGATGACGGCGCGGACGTCCGCCAGAGCGTGACGGTGGCCTGCACCGACGGCGTGACCCGCACCGTGAACGTGGACAAGAGCCTGAATTTCCCCGCCGGCCTGCTGGTGGAGATCACCGTGACCGGGGAAGGGGAGCAGGTGGCCCGGGTGGACGCCCGCTCGGTCAGCGGCACCTTCAACGAGAATGGCACCGCCCTTTCGGGCACGCCCCTTGCAGACGGCGTTGAGATCATTGACACGACGGCGGAGGGCGTGGCTGGGGCAGTTCGCCCCAGCCGACTATCGGGGGTGACACTGCAGAGCGGCGACGTCCGCTATTATACTACCAACTCGGCCGGTGAGATCGACCGGATGATCCTGGACAACGTCACCGGCGACCTGTGGACCTACGGCGTCCTGGACGATGTGCGCAACCTGACCAGTGCGGCCGCCGACGTTATCGACGACCAGATTGGCCGTCCCAGCGGGGAAGTGACCCTGCCAGGCGGCACCACCACCGGCACCGGCAACGCGGCCGCCGACGTAGCCGACATCATCCTGCCCAGCACCAGCGATATCCTGTACGGCATCATCGACGGCAGCATCGCCAGCACCCTCTGGGACAGCCTGACATCCAGCACCGGCAGCGTGGCCAGCTATGTGCTGCGCCTGGCCGCCGACAACACCACCGGCGCCATGAGCAACATTCTGGGCTGGCTGGGCAAGGGCGCAAGCTACGTCTGCTACATCAACGGCGAGAGCGCCACCCTGAACACCTCGGTCAAATACCCGGTGCTGGCGGGCGGCATCGCCGTCAGCCGCAGCCCGGCCGGCACGGTCAAGAACATGATCCAGCTGATGCCGGTGATGGTGGACAAGCTGGGCCCCGCCTCGGTGATGAGCGGCAGCGCCCGCTATGAGACCGCCGACAATATGCAGGTCTACCTGTGGTACCGCGGCCAGTATTACCCCACCACCCTGGCCCAGGTCAACCCCGAGGAATACCACCTGATCGGCTGGTACGACAACCTCGGCTGTACCGCCGGCAGCAAGATCCGCGTCCTGGTGGCGGTCAAGAAAGACTGACCCGTCCCGCACGAACCAAAAACCAAAGACAGGCAAAAGCCCGGAAGTTCTTAGGAGCTTCCGGGCTTTTTCTCTGCCTTGTTTCAGCCGGGACCCGTCCCAAACGCGATGGGCTGGGGTCTGACTTTGAAAGAAAAACGGTTTTATTATGTCCGCCGCTCGATTCTGGCCCGGACGGATGCGTAACAGGCTGAAAACCGGGCAAAATGTTGAGGGGACAAAAAAGTATCCTCCAAAGGGAAAATGGAGGATATATCTTAATACTACCAACTGTTCCTATATTCTATCATGATTTGCTAAAGAGTTCAATAGTGAACCAGAAATTCCAGCATATAACATTTTTCGATGGGCAAAAAATCACTCTGCAGAACGTCGGTTCTTTTGACCTCTGCCGCATCAGGGCTGCATCGGGACAGTCGTTGTAACGAAATGCCGGTATCATGTAACAGATTGCAGTTAGGGAGGTACTTTATGTCAAAATCAGGCGAGAACATCCACAAACGCAGAGACGGCCGCTGGGAAGGCCGCTATATCAAAGGGCGCACACCCGACCGGAAGCCCGTCTTGGGGATACCTCTATGGCAGCTCATATGCCGAGGTGCACCAGCTTTTGATCCAGAAAAAGGCCGAGAGCGGCTTTTATCAGCTGTCCGGGCGCAGGGTGCGCTTTGAGGAGCTGGCCGCGCAATGGCTCCACTCCATTGCGCAGGGCATTAAAGAATCCACCCTAGCTTACTATTCCTACACGTTAAAACGCTATCTTCTGCCGGTCTTTGGCGCGGCGGAACTCCACACTCTGGACGAGCAGCGGCTGGAACAGGGGCTTTTGCAAGTCATTGCGCCCGCGGATGACGGCCATAAGGCGCTTGGAGCGGCTTCTGCCCGCGAATGTTTGACCATGCTGCGGCGCATCTGCAAGTATGCAGCCCATCTGCGCCTGATGCGTCCGGTGGAAATCGTGGTCAAGCCGCCTCAGGCCAAAGAGCACGCCGCCCAGTCTCTTTCAGCGCAGGAACAGGACTCTGTACAAGTTTTCATTCTGCGCGCACCGACGCCCCGCAAGCTGGGTTTGCTGCTGCAAATGCAGATGGGCCTGCGCATTGGCGAGGTGTGCGGCCTGCAATGGGGCGATTTTGATTTGGAAAAGGGTACTCTGTCCATCTGCCGGACAGTCAGCCGCATCTACTGCCCAAACGGACGCACCAAAGTGGTGGTTCAGGCTCCTAAGACCAAAACCTCCCGTCGGGAACTCCCCATCCCCTGCCGCCTGCTGCCTCTGCTGCGCCGGCTGCGCGGCGTTTTCGCCCCTTCCGCCTGGTTTTTGGCCGGCCGCGCCGGCAAACCGGTGGAGCCCCGCTGTTACCGCAAAAGCATCCAGGGGTATCTGTGCCGGGCCGCTGTGCGTCGGGTGCACCCGCACGCTCTGCGTCATACTTTCGCAACCACCTGCCTGCAGGCAGGCTGTGACATCAAGACCCTGAGCTCTCTGCTGGGCCATGCCGACGCCAACATCACCCTGAAACGCTATGTACACGCCAACGTGGAGCATATGCGCGCCGAAATGGAACGCATCTTTGCCTGCCCGCAAGTCCCATGTCAGCAGTCAATCAGGGGCAGGAGACGAAAAATTTGTGTGTAACCGCGCCCAAAATCCGATATATATCCTCCATTTTCCCTTTGGAGGATAAATCAAGTACACGGATTGCTATCAAACTGGCCCGCAGATTGCATGGTACAAAAATGACTGTCTGAAAATCTATACCGGTAGGAGGTGGAAATGGCTTGGTTAATTTGCATACCCATATTCTACCAGAGATAGATGACGGAAGCGATGGGGTGGACACCTCCCTCGCCATGCTGCGCCGTGAAGCCGAGCAGGGTGTGACCGCAGTCTGCGCCACCTCCCACTACTACGCCAAGCACAGCAGCATCCCGGCGTTCTGCGAGCGGCAGGCAGAAGCTCTGGAGCGCCTCTCCGCCGTCCTGACGGATGGCTTGCCGCGGGTGCTTCCGGCGGCAGAAGTAGCATATTTTCCCCGCATGGAAGAACAGGACTTGACGCCTCTGTGCATCCAGGGTACTCGAACCCTCATGCTGGAAATGCCCTTTGCGGACTGGACCAGCTTGCAGACTGAAGCGGTGGAAGCACTGGTGCTGGACTGCGGGTATCAGGTGGTGCTGGTACACCCCGAGCGGTTCTGTTTCAGCAAATCGAACCGTCACCAGCTGGAAAAACTGGCAGAATTGCCCATTGGGCTGCAGATCAACGCGGGGAGCTTGCTCCGCTGGGGCACACGGCGGTTGGCACTGGACTTGCTGCAAATGGCGCAATATCCACTGCTTGGAAGTGATTGCCACAACCTGACCAGCCGCCCGCCCAATCTCAAAGAAGGAAGAAAAGTCGTTATGCAAAAACTGGGAGAAGCGTTCCTTGACCAGATGGACCGGAACGCCGGGCGGCTGACTGCTCCCGCCGCGGAGGCTTCATGAGCCGGTACGGACGCAAGCGGATCAGCCGGCGGGATATGCTCAAAGCCGCGGGCGCTCTGGCAGCGGCTCTAGCGGCCCTCGGGGGCGGAGCCTACCTGCTGCAACGGTTGGACGAGGAAGAAAACGCGGCCCCCGCCGCGAGCTACACCACCAACGACCACCGCGCCGAGGCAGAGCTGAAAGAGATCACTTATGAAGGAAAGACCTACCGCCAGCGACCCGGACTGGAAACCTATCTGGTGATGGGCGTGGACACTTCCGGCGCAGGACTGGGCGTCAACAGCTACGCGGGCGGCGGCCAGGCCGACGTCCAGATGGTGGTCGTGCTGGACAACATGAACCAGACCTGGCAGATGCTGCAGCTCAACCGGGACAGCATCGTGCAAGTGCCGGTGCGGGGCGTCCACGGAGATATCGTGGCCTACGACAACGAGCAGCTCGCCCTGGCCTACTACTACGGCGACGGCCGGGAACAGAGCTGTGAAAACACGGTGCTGACCGTCTCCACCCTGCTGGACGGCCAGACCATCGACGGCTATGTGGCCGTCAACATGGACGCGGTGGGGATCATCACCGACATGGTGGGCGGCGTGACCTTGACGGTCACTTCTGACTTTTCGGCCATCGACCCTACCCTTGTGGAAGGGGAGACAGTCACCCTGTACGGGGACAAGGCGCTGACCTATGTCCGCAGCCGGTACAACATCGACGACGAGACCAACCTGGCCCGCATGGCCCGGCAGCGGCAATATCTGGCAGCGCTGGAAGAAAAGTTGCGCCAGCAGGACAGCGAATTCGTGGCCTCGGCCTACCAGGAACTGTCGGACGATATGGTCACCAACATCGGCAGCGGCACCGCGGTGGACATCGCGGACCGGTTGCAGGAATATACCGAACTGCCGCTGCTCACCATCGACGGCGAAAACGTGGTGGAGGGGGAGCACTGGGCCTACCATCTGGATGAGGACAGTTTGCAGCAGACGATCCTGCAGCTGTTTTACCAGGAACAATAAAAATGAGGAGAGAATCAAGCGTATGGAACAAAAAGCCCTCAACGAATCACCGGCCGGACAGATCGGCCAGCGCCCCGGGGCAGAGGAGGAGATTGATCTGGTGGAGCTGTTCTACCTGCTGTGGGGCCATGCCTGGCAGATCATCCTCTGTCTGGTCGTGGGCGCAGGCATCGCCTTCGGCGTAACGAAATTTCTCATTACGCCAAAGTATGAAGCTACGTCCAGCATTTACATCGTGTCGGCGTCCAATAACTCGGTGGTCAACCTGACCGACCTGCAAATCGGCGCGCAGCTGACCGCGGATTACCAGGAGCTGATCCTGAGCCGCCCGCTGCTGGAGGACGTGATCGAAAATCTAAAACTGACCAACGCAGAGGGCGAGCCCATGAGCACCAAAGCTCTCAGCGATATGATTAAGATTACCAACACCGATGACACCCGTATCCTGAAGGTCACGGTCACCAGCCCCGACCCGCAGGATGCGGCAGACATCGCCAACGAGCTGATCGACCAGGCCTGCATCTACCTGCCTCAGATCATGGAGACAGAAGCGCCCAACCTGGTGGAGGAAGCCATTCCGCCGACCCAGAAGTCCAGCCCCAGCACAGCCAAAAACGTGATGCTGGGCGGCCTGCTGGGGGCCTGTCTGGCCTGCGGCGTGCTGGTGGTGCGCTACTTAATGAACGACACCTTTGTCACCCCGGACGATGTGGTCAAGTATCTAGGCGTGCAACCGCTGGCGGTCATCCCGGAGGCGGATCTGGGAGAGTTCAACGAAAAGAAGCAGAAAAAACTGTTCGGGAGGAAAGGGACGAAATGAAAGAACTTGAGCTCAACAAAATTCCGGAACTCCCGTTCGACGTGACCGAGGCGCTCAACCAGCTGCGGATCAATCTGGGCTTCTGCGGCGACCAGATCAAGACCATTATGGTGACCAGCAGCGTCCCCAACGAGGGCAAAAGCTTCATCACCCTGCAGCTGTGGAAGATGATCGCGGAAGTAGGCACGCCGGCCGTTCTCATCGACTGTGACCTGCGCAACTCGGAGATGCGCCGCAAATATGGGGTCCACATCCTGCGGAACGAAAAGCTGGTGGGTGTGCCCCACTATCTGGCAGGACAGGCCGGGATCGAGGATGTGATCTATAAGACCAACGTCCCCAACGGCTACATGATCCCGGTGACTTCCGCCATCGCCAACCCCACCATTTTGCTGGAAAGCCCTCATTTTGCCGAAATGCTGGCCTACTGTGCCGAGCGCTTTGCCTATGTCCTGGTGGATACGCCGCCGCTGGGCAGCGTGGCCGACGCTCTGAACATCGCCCGCCACTGCGACGGCAGCGTGCTGGTGGTGCGCAGCGAGGAGACGCCCCGCAAAATGGTCCTGAATTCGGTGCAGCAGCTCAAGCGCACCGAGACCCCGCTGTTGGGCGTCGTGCTCAACCGCGCGAAAGTGGATAGTAAGTCGAACTTGTACTACCACAGGTATTACACGTCCGGTTATTACTATAAAAGCTATGGGAACCATAGCCAATCTAAAAAGTAATGGAGGAACTAGGCATGAAAAAGAAAGTACTTTCCGTTGTTGCAGCCGCGGCTCTGGTCGCCTCTCTGACGGTGCCTGCATGGGCAGCTGTTGCCAGCCCTTATGGCGGCGCTGAAGCCGAAGGCGGCGACGCTACCTATACCACCCAGGCCCAGACCGGCGAAGACAGCCAGGCTACCCAGGTCTATAAGACCATCCAGAGTGCTGCCAGCACCGAAGAAGAGCTGAATCTGCTGGGCGACGGTCTGGCCGACGAGGTGCAGGCCCAGCTGGGCGGCGTCAGCGTCAACGAGTACAGAGCCCGCGAGATCGGTAGCATTACCGTTGCCGGTGAAGGCGCTACCACCATCACCCTTAGCAACCTGGCGGGCGTCACCGCCGGTACCGAGGGCTTTGTGATGTACCTGGGCACCGATGGCCAGTGGCACTACCTGAGCGTTTCCTTTGGCAACCGCTCCGCTACCTTCACGGTGCCTTACTCGACCACCATCATCCTGTACGTCCGGTCTGCCGCCGCTGTCTGATGCGGGCACGGTCCGGTTTGGCAGGACATTGACGTCCTGCTGGCAGCAGCACTTGGAAAGGAGCAGCCTGCCCAGGCGCTGCGGTTAGAGCCGGCAAGCGTCCAAAAAGATGCGCAGAGGCTGCTTTCCGAAGGCGGAAACCGCTGAGGGAAGCAGCCTTTCTTTCTGTTGCGTATGTTTGACAAAATCAGGGATTTGGGAACGATCGAGGGGGAACAATGGTGCAACCGTTCGAGATGGAAACGCGAGCCGGGGACGAAGTGCAGCAAGGTGCAGCTGTGCTTTCCGTCGCGCCGGAAGAAGGCGGTACGCAAACCAGCGTCAAAACCTACTGGTTTGACCGCGATAAGATTTTACGGGACAAAAAATATTACTGGATGGGCCGCCGGGCGCAGGACATTTTCTTTTCTCTGCTGGCCTTGATCGTGCTGGCCGTCCCCATGGCCCTTGTGGCGCTCATTATCTGGATCGACAGTCCGGGAGCAAGCCCCATCTTCTCCCAGGACCGGGTGGGGAGAGACGGGAAAATCTTCAAGTTTTACAAGTTCCGTTCCATGGTGCCCAACGCGGAGGCCAAGCTGAAAGAGGTGCTGGACCAGAACGAAATGGACGGCCCGGTATTCAAGATGAAAAACGATCCGCGGATCACCCGGGTGGGACACTTTATCCGCAAAACGAGCATCGACGAGCTGCCGCAGCTCATCAATATTTTGAAAGGCGACATGAGCATTGTGGGTCCCCGGCCGGCTCTGCCCCGGGAAGTGGCCCAGTACACCGACTACGAGCGCCAGCGGCTCTATGTGACGCCGGGTCTGACCTGCTACTGGCAGGTGCAGCCCAACCGCAACGAGCTGACCTTCGATGAATGGATGGAACTGGACCTCAAATACATACAGGACCGGAATTTCTGGTTGGACTGGAAGCTGATTTTCCAGACCATCTGGGCGGTACTCAGGATGTACGGGGCGTAACAGTCAAGAGGAACGAGAAAGGAAAAAACATGGATACAACTTTGCTCATCATGGCCGCAGGCATTGGCTCCCGCTTTGGCGGCGGCATCAAGCAGCTGGAACCGGTGGACGCCAGCGGCCGCATCATCATGGATTATTCCATCCATGACGCCATGGAGGCGGGCTACAACCATATCATTTTTGTAATTCGTAAAGACATCGAGGCTGCGTTCCGGGAGGCCATCGGGGACCGCATGGCTGCTGTCTGTGCCACCCATGGGGTTACGGTGGACTACGCTTTCCAGGACCTGCATGATATCCCCGGCCAGCTTCCCGAAGGCCGCACCAAGCCCTGGGGCACCGGCCAGGCGGTCCTGGCGGCCAAAGAGCTGATCCATACCCCCTTTGTCATCATCAACGCCGATGACTATTACGGCAAAGACGGCTTCCGCAAGGTCCATGACTATCTGGCAGGCGGGGGAGAAGCCTGCATGGCGGGTTTTGTGCTCAAAAATACCCTGTCGGACAACGGCAGTGTTACCCGCGGCATCTGCGAGATGGACGCACAGTCCAACCTGACCAAAGTGGTGGAGACAAAAAACATTGTCAAGACCGCCGGCGGAGCTGAGGCCGATGGCACGGCTTTGGATTTGGAATCCCTGGTGTCCATGAATATGTGGGGTCTGACGCCGGCTTTTCTGGATGTGCTGGAACAGGGATTTGCGGAGTTCTTCCAGAGAGAAGTCCCGCAGAATCCGCTGAAAGCGGAGTACCTGATTCCTACCTTTGTGGGGCAGTTGCTTCAGGAAGGGCAGCTGACCGTCAAGGTTCTGCGCACCGACGACACCTGGTACGGCATGACCTACAAGGAGGATGTGCCGGCCGTGAAGGAGAGCTTCCGGAGGATGCTGGAGAAGGGTGTGTATCGGGAGGAGCTTTTTGCGGACTTGTAAATGGAAAAGTAGGGTGAGGAAACTAGGATGAATAAGAAATATACAATTGCGGTGGCTGGTACAGGCTATGTTGGCCTGTCTATTGCCACACTGCTGTCTCAGCATCACAAAGTTTATGCTGTGGACATTGTGCCGTCCAAGGTCGAACAGATCGATCAAAGGAAGTCTCCGATTCAGGATGAATACATTGAAAAATATCTGCGGAAAAGGAGCTGGATCTGACAGCAACGCTGGATGCAGAGATGGCATACAGTGCTGCGGATTTCGTTGTGATTGCTGCGCCCACTAACTACGACTCGACCACACAGCATTTTGATACGTCGGCTGTTGAAAATGTCATTGACCTGGTGTATAACCCAGAAGCAATTATGGTCATTAAAAGCACAATTCCTGTGGGATATACGAAGAGTATCAGAGAAAATATCGCTGTTGCCCGACCTGTACCTGAAATGTAATTTTTTATTGATATTTCGTTGTTTTTGATGATCTTTCATGTCATCATAGCCCTCGAAAAATCGACTGAAAATTTGCAGAATCATCGCGGGAACGGATGCGGGGGATGAAAAGCTAACACAGGCTGCGCATACTTTTGCAGAGTTACTTCAAGAGGGCGTAATCAAAGAGAAGATCGACACGCTGTTCATGGGCTTCACTGAGGCAAAGGCGGTCAAGCTGTTTGCAAACACCTACTTGGCTCTGCGCGTCGCATACTTCAATGAACTCGACACCTACGCAGAGAGTAAGGGCCTGAATACAAAGCAGATCATTGAGGGTGTGTGTCTCGACCCGCGTATCGGGACGCACTACAACAACCCCAGCTTTGGATATGGCGGGTACTGCTTGCCGAAAGATACCAAGCAGCTCTTAGCCAATTATGCGGATGTGCCGCAGAACATGATGTCCGCGATAGTGGATAGCAACAGGACACGAAAGGACTTTATCGCAGACCGGGTGCTGCGGCTGGCTGGGTACTACGGTTACGGCGAGGATAACCAGTGGGGGATAAGCATCATGAGAAGAACGTAGGCATCGGAGTATTCCGGCTGGCTATGAAGAGTAATTCCGACAACTTCCGGCAGAGCAGTATTCGGGGCGTCATGAAGCGTGTGAAAGCGAAGGGTGCAACTGTGATTATCTATGAGCCGACGCTGGAGGACGGCGAGAAGTTCTTTGTATCAGTCGTGATTAACGATTTGGAGAAGTTCAAAGAACTGAGTGACGCCATCATCGCAAACAGATATGACAAATGCCTTGATGATGTGAAAGAGAAAGTGTATACGAGAGACCTGTTTGGCAGGGACTAAAGAAAAGGGGAAAGGCAAGGAGAGGAATGCAAAGTTTTGCTAGAGAGATTGCACCAGAAATTGAACAGAGTTATAGGGAGAAAAGAATTGGTAGATACACATACGAAGGTGTCAAACGAGTATTCGATATCTGCGCATCGCTGGTAGCCATTATTCTTCTATCGCCAGTTTTTTTGCTTGTTTCTGCGTTTGTTTATCTGGGAGACCCTGGCCCTGTGATTTATGGGCAAATCCGAATTGGTAAGAACGGAAAGCCGTTCAAGATGTGGAAGTTTCGGAGTATGTACAAAAATTCGGATAGGATGATTGATCAACTTACCCCGGAGCAGAAAAAGCAATACTATACAGAGTTCAAGATAGACAATGATCCGCGCATTACGAAAATTGGTAACATCCTGAGAAAAACAAGTTTGGATGAACTTCCGCAGTTATTCAATGTTCTTTTCAACAACATGAGCCTGATTGGACCGCGCCCGCTTATTGAATCAGAAATTCAGATGAACTACGCAGATACCTATCAGGAGCTTCTATCAGTGAAGCCGGGTGTGACAGGATACTGGCAAGCTTACGCACGGAATAATGCTACATATCAAAGCGGTGAGCGCCAGGAAATGGAACTGTATTATGTTCACCACGCTTCTGCTTGGCTGGATATAAAAATACTATTCAAGACCGTAATCACTGTTCTCAAAAGAGAGGGCGCACAATAAGAACAAGACTACTCAAATGGAAAATGAGGGGAAATAAGTATGAATTATATCATCTTTGGTGGATCGGGCTTTATTGGCACGCATTTGATTCATCTTTTGAAAAACGAGTGCGTGAAGCCCGGGGATAGGGTATACGATCTTGACATTGTGATGCCGGGTGAAGAAGGCGTTGTTCCTGGTATTGTCGAGAAGAATGATGGCGTGGAGTATATTCGGCTCGATGTGCGCAAGCCGATTGAGTTTGACTTTACCCCGACTGCTGACGATGTGATTTTCAATCTGGCAGCTGTGCACCGCACTCCCGGTCATCCGGATTACGAGTATTTTGAGACAAATATTCGTGGAGCTGAGAATGTCACCGCATTTGCGGAGAAGCACAATATCAATAAGATTCTCTTTACAAGCTCCATTGCACCTTATGGTGCTGCGGAAGAATTGAAAGAAGAAACGACTCTGCCCACCCCCAGCACGCCCTATGGCATCAGTAAACTGGTGGCAGAGAAAATTCATCAGATGTGGCAAGTCAAGGACGAGAAAAGAGAACTGACCATTGTCCGCCCCGGCATTGTGTACGGCAAAGGCGAGCACGGGAATATGACCCGACTTTACAAGGGAATGAAGGGCCATTATTTCATGTATACGGGTCGCAAGGACACGATTAAAGCCAGTATTTATGTGAAAGAGCTTGTGCTGTTCTTTAAATATCGTATGATGGACAATTCCTTCCCGGGAACGGACATTTTCAACTGTACCTTTGAGCCGGCTTATAACATCGAACAGATTTGCGAAACAATGAAGAAGGCAACCGGCTTGAAATATAGAATCCCGCTGATTCCGGGCGGACTTCTTATGACGGCTGCGACCATTCTGGGGCCCATCGGAGGCAAAAAGGTCGGCATTCATCCGGCGCGGGTAAAGAAGCTGATGGTAAGCACAAACATCTGCGGCAAAAAGCTGGCTGCTTGTGGCTATACGTTCCACTACAGCTTTGAGGACACATTCAAAGATTGGCTGAATGATTGCAATGGTCAGGGATTGTTCTAAAGTCAATCTGAATTTATGGGAGAGAATACTATGAAAGTTGTTATTCTTGCTGGTGGCTTTGGAACAAGAATTTCCGAAGAATCTGCGTTTAAACCAAAGCCAATGATTGAAATCGGTGGCATGCCGATTCTGTGGCATATCATGAAGACCTACGCCGCATATGGGTTCAATGAGTTTGTCATTTGTGCGGGTTATAAGCAGCATGTGATTAAGGAGTGGTTTGCAGATTATTTCCTACATACTTCGGATATTACCTTTGACTATACAAATGGTAACAATGAAATGATCGTCCATAACAAGCATGCTGAGCCCTGGAAGGTTACCGTGGTGGACACAGGCCTGAATACGCAGACTGGCGGGCGTGTAAAGCGAATTCGGGAGTATATCGGTAATGAACCTTTTATGCTCACCTATGGTGACGCAGTGGGTGATATTAACATCGCAGAACTGCTTGAATTCCACAAGGCCCATGGGAAGATTGGCACTATGTCTATGTACAACTTCGGTCAGAACAAGGGTGTGGTGGAAGTTGGTGCTAATGGTGTTATTGATGCTTTCCGTGAGAAGTCCGATATGGACGGCGATCTCATCAACATCGGCTTCATGGTATTCCAGCCGGAGCTGTTTGACTTGATTGAGGGAGACACTACGGTCTTTGAAAAGGGGCCTCTGACGGAGTTGGTCGAGCAGCGTGAGCTGGTCGGCTACGTACACAAGGGGTACTGGCAGTGTATGGATACTCTGCGGGAGAAGCAGAAACTTGAATCTCTGTGGGAATCCGGCAAAGCACCCTGGAAGGTGTGGGAGGACTAAATGAATTTCGACTTGAGTTTTTATAAAGGAAAAAAGTATTTGTCACCGGTCATACGGGGTTCAAAGGCTCCTGGCTCTGCAAGATGCTGGCGAATGCTGGTGCGATTGTGACGGGTTACTCCCTGAATCCTCCAACAAATCCGTCCCTGTTTGAGATCGCAGGGATTGAGCAGGATGTTCACTCTGTCATCGGTGATATCCGGGACTATCCTGCGCTGAAAACAGCATTTGACAAAGCGCAGCCGGAGATTGTTCTGCATTTAGCAGCGCAGCCTATAGTTCGGGACAGCTACAAAGATCCTGCTTATACATATGAGACCAATGTTATGGGTACGGTGAACATTCTGGAGTGTGTGCGCAACAGCAGTTGTGTTAAGTCTTTCCTGAATGTGACCACAGACAAGGTTTACCTGAATAAGGAATGGGCGTGGGGCTACCGTGAAAATGAGGAACTGGATGGCTATGATCCCTATTCCAACTCCAAGTCCTGCTCGGAACTGGTGACGCATTCCTATAAAAATAGCTTCTTTGCGGATGGGCGTGTCGCCATTTCTACCGCCCGGGCTGGCAATGTGATTGGTGGCGGCGACTTTGCCAACGATCGAATCATCCCCGATTGTATTCGGGCGGCGATGAAACATGAGGACATTGTGGTGCGCAATCCGTTCTCCACTCGACCTTATCAGCACGTTTTGGAGCCGCTGTATGCTTATCTCATGATTGCGGCGATGCAATATGAGGATGGCAAATATGCAGGATATTATAACGTCGGCCCGGACGATGTGGATTGCTTCCAGACCGGCGCACTGGTTGATTTGTTCGTCAGCAAGTGGGGAGAGGGAATGAAATGGGTTAACCGTTATGACGGCGGCCCTCATGAAGCGAACTTCCTGAAGTTGGACTGCTCCAAACTGAAGACGACCTTTGGCTGGAAGCCCCACTGGAATCTGGATACCGCCATTGAAATGGTAGTGGAATGGAGCAAGTGCTGGGCTGATGGCGGCGATATTCGGGCTTGCATGGATAGAGAAATTGATGCTTTTCTGAAAGATGGGGAATAATGATGGAAAATGTAATCGTAACAGGAGCAAATGGCTTTATCGGCAAGACGCTGGTCAATGCGCTGCTTGAGAAGGGGTATCATGTGGTGGCGCTGGATATTCGGTTTGATGATGTCCTGGCGAATGACAACCGTGTCACTTGTGTCAACGTAATGAATAAGGAGGTTGCGGCTCTGGCGGAGGATATTCCTCACCAGGAGTATCGCTGCTTCTTCCATCTGGCATGGGCTGGTACTTCCGGTCCCGCCCGGGCAGATTACACTGTGCAGTTGAACAACGTCAAGCTGGCTTGTGATTATATCATGCTGTGTAGTGAAATTGGCTGCAAGAGAGTAGTGTATGCTTCCAGCATCAACGAGATGGAGACCTATGAGTATCTCCAGTCCGACGATATTGAACCCGCTGGAGGCTATATTTATGGCACCGGCAAGCTGGCTGCTCACTTGATGGGTGAGACGGTGGCCAAACTCAATAGAATTGAGTTCATCCCCGTGATTATTACCAACATCTACTGTGTGGGTGAGAAGTCTGCTCGGATGATCTATACCTCCATCAATAAGTTGGTGCATAAGGAGCACTGCTCTTTCACAGCAGGCCACCAGACCTACGATTTCATCTATATCACAGACGCCATCAACTCCATCATCGCTGTGGCGGAAAAGGGTAAGGCGTTTAACCGCTACTATATTGGTAGTGGAGAGCCGAAGCCGCTGCGGGAGTTCCTGCTGGAGATGCGGGACATTGTTGACCCGGAAGCAGAGCTTGGCTTGGGTGACATTCCGTTTAAGGGTGTGGACATTTCCTACGACCAGTTCGATTTGAAGAAGGTCGAACGGGATACCGGATATCAGAATGAGGTTCCCTTTGCAGAGGGCATCCGCATGACAGCAGAGTACATCAGAGGAGAAAAATAATGGTACAGAAATTTGACTTTCAGGAACTGTACTTAAAGGGCGCCTATCTTATCAAGCCCTTCTACGCTACAGACAACCGCGGCGGTCTGATCAAGGACTATAACGTAGATACCTTCATGGCTAATGGGATTGACCATGACCTTAAAGAGGTGTTCTATACCATTTCTAAGCGTGGTGTGATTCGGGCGACCCACTTCCAGCTGGTGAAGCAGCAGCCCAAACTGGTGCGCTGCATTTCCGGTCACGTTTATGATGTCATCGTTGACCTGCGTCCGGATTCTCCCACCTTTGGTCAGTGGCGCGGCTTTCATTTGACCGGCGAGAACACCAATATGCTGCTGGTTCCCAAGTTCTTTGGCCACGGCTATCTGGTGATTGAGAACTCCATTGTCAGCTACAAGTGCGCAGAAGTTTTCTATGGCGAGGGTGATTCCGGTATCATGTACAATGCCCCGGATATCGGCATTGAATGGCCTTTTGAGATGATCGGTGGGAAAGAGAATCTGATTATCAGTGAGAAGGATCTCAATTTGATGAGTTTTCAGGACTATAAGAATCTCTAAGAGGAACAAAAATGATTATACTGAAAATTTACTGGAGAATCCGTTCTTTAGTTAAGACTCTGTTGTACAGAATCTTATTTGGAGGGAGATTTGTATTTCCGTTTGACTCTACTTTCCGCCACAATTTCGGCATATATCTGGGAAAGGGTACTCGGATAGCGGTTGGACATAATGTGTTTTTTAACCGCGGATGCTCTATCAATTGCTTGGAGAGTGTGGAAATCGGTGATAATTGCATTTTTGGTGAAAATGTAAAAATATATGACCAGAATCACCGGTTTGCGGAACGAAATGAAATCATTCGCAATCAGGGTTACAGCATTGCGCCCGTAAACATCGGGAAGGGGTGCTGGATTTGTTCCAATGCCGTCATTTTGAAGGGAGTAACAATCGGGGAGCACAGCGTGATTGGCGCGGGATGCGTTATTTCTCAGGATGTTCCCGCTTATTCGGTTGTCCGTAATCAGATGGATCTGATGGTGGCAGAAATATGAAAATAATCAGAAAGTATAGTAAAGTGATTGTGAGGCAGATATGGATATCGTTTATTCTTCCAGCGACAGTTACTGTGAAATTGCAGGTATTTCCATGCTGTCCCTGCTGGAGCACAATAAAAAGGTTGAAGAACTCAATCTGTATTTGATTGACAACAACATTTCCGAAAAAAACAAGATACGCTTGGAGCAGATGATAGCAGGGTTTGGAAGAACACTGACATATCTAGATCATCCGGATATTGAAAAGCGTTCCGCTACGGAGATCAACGTTGGGCGCTGGAATATCAGTACATTTTATCGGTTATTTCTGCCTTCCATGCTTCCCGAGACAGTAAAAAAAGTCCTGTTTATCGATTGTGACACGCTGGTGATGCAGGATTTGACACCTCTTTGGGAGATGGACATGGGAGATAAATGGCTCTATGGCGTGGATGACTGCCGGGGTGCCGCAAAACGGTGTTGAAGATATGTTTCTAAAGTATATCCGCGAAAATCAGGGCGATATCACCTTTGTTGATCAGGGGGTTCAGAATGGTGTATTAAGCAAGATCAAAAGGTCCGGGATTCTACATCCGAAGTATAATTGCATGACGGTATTCTTTGCATTTGATTACAAGAATCTCATTAAACTTCGTAAACCGCCTGTGCCGGGAAATCCTGCAGAGTATAAGGAAGCGGTAGATAATCCAGCAATTGTACATTTTCAGTCCTGTTTTCGAATGAGTATCAGACCTTGGGTGGCAGGTTGCAAGCATCCTTATGCAAAGACTTATCTGGAGTATAAAGCGAAAAGTCCTTGGAAGAATGAGCCGATGAAGCCTGACGATCGGACGGTACCGCAGAAGTTGCTTAGTTTCGGAACGAGTATTATGCCAGAGAGCCTGATGGTGGACTGCATCTCTTTCGTGCATACAAAGATATATCCGCTGGCGAGAAACCTGAAACAAAGGATGAACAAGAAATGAGTATTCGCTCGAAATTGCATTTTTGGAGGATTACCCTGCGCCGCAGGGCGATTCTTCTGGGACTGATGTTTTGCGGAAATGGTGGATATAGAGCAAAATATCTGAAAAAAGCCGGTGTGTTTGGTAGAATCGGTGAGAATTGCTGGTATGAACCGCATAAGCTACCCAGCGAGCCGCAATTGGTTTGGCTGAGAGACAATGTCAATATTGCAACCGATGTATCAATACTCAACCATGATATCATGAGCGTGATGATAAATAACATCCCGGGTATGGAAAAGTGTAAAATCCGCCGGGGGGTGGTACATATTGGCAACAATGTATTCATTGGTGGCCGTTCTGTTATCCTGTATGATGTAAACATTGGCGATAATGTAATCATCGGTGCTGGCAGTGTTGTGACGAGGGATATACCCAGCGGCAGCGTTGCAGTCGGATGCCCTGCTAGAGTGGTTGGACAGTTCGACGATTCCGTGAAGCGCTATATTCTGCAAAATAAGAAACAATAATGGATAATGATGTGGGAGGTATTTATGCTTGACTTTGACTTGCGTGATTTTTGCTATGGTTGCGGTGCCTGCGTGAACGCCTGCCCGCGGACAGCAATCCGATTGGTGCAGGCGGAGGATGGCAGTTATATTCCCGAGATTGATGGCGGAAAGTGCATTCGATGCGGAAAATGTGACCGGGTTTGCATTTATCTGAATTCAAGCAAGTATCATACGCAGATTGCTCAGGAAGGTTGTTATGCGGCGTATCAGTTGGATACCGGCAAACGAGAAAAGTCAGCATCAGGCGGCATGTTTCTCCCTTTGGCAATGGAGGTATTGAAGCGGGGAGGCTATGTTTGTGGTTGCGTCTGGAGTGAAGACATGACTGCTGTTCATATCGTATCCAACCAACTTGCGGATGTGGAGCGAATGTGCAATTCAAAATATGTGCAAAGCGATATTGGGCACTGCTTCACAGAAATTCAGGGATTGTTGAAGGCGGGAAAGCCTGTTCTGTTCTGTGGTACACCCTGTCAGTGTACCGCATGTGAAGCAGTTGCAGGAAATCCAGATAATCTGATTAAGGTATCTTTGATTTGTGAAGGTACTCCAACGCCCAAGGTATGGCAGAAATACCGGGAAGCGAAAGAAAAAGCCTACGGTTCCAAAATCACAGAGGTTAACTTCCGCTGTAAAGAGCCGATTGGGTGGTCTCTGCCATATTATACTGTGAAAACTGATGTCGGGATCAGTTATCACGAAAATAGTTTTGTATTAGGGCTTCTTCAGGGTCTTACCTATCGCAATAGCTGCTATCACTGCGCTTATAAGGGGAACAATGGCTGCGCAGATATTGTGATTGGCGATTTGTGGAAAGCGGAAGATAGACTTCTGATAAAGAGTATCCTGAACAATGCAATTGAGGCAAATAAATATGTATACAATCCAGTAAAGCGACAGGAAGTGCGAAAAACTCTAGGGCTTTCGGGAAAATTTGTGGTCGGCACGGTGGGCAGACTGTCATTTCAGAAAAATCCTCAGTTCAATGTTGAGATTTTTGATGAAATCCACGCCCACAGGCCTGAGTCTGTCCTGATATTCGTAGGACAAGGAGAGTTGGAAGACGAAGTTCGCAGAATGGTAAAAGAAAAAGGGATGGAGCAGAATGTGATGTTCCTCGGGCTTCGAACGGATGTACCTGATTTGCTTCAGGCAATGGATGTGTTTGTTTTGCCTTCCCGCTTTGAAGGGTTGGGGATTGTGTATATCGAAGCGCAGGCAGCCGGGCTAAAGACCTTCGCAACAGCGGAGGTAGTGCCGCAGGAGGCCTGCATGTCGGAAAAACTGTTTACATACCTTCCGCGAACAGCCACAGCGCAGCAGTGGGCTGAGGCTATTTTGGCGACGGATACCGAGCACAGAGAAAATACGCTGGAACTGATTCGGGCAAAGGATTATGATATCGATCAGGAGATAGACAAGCTGAGATCTCTGTATCTTGAAAATGGAAGAGGACAATGCCGATGAGGTACTTTGGAAAATCATGGTTTATTGCGATTTGTTTTTTTCATTCTGATTAAGCCTGGTTGCATCAGCGGAATGGCCATGCTAGCACCACTAGATACATTACTGAATCTGTTTAGAATTCTGCTAGTGCTGTATGCGCTTATGGTTTTTGCAAAAAATATGCTCGTATTACCGAAGTTTGATGTCATTACTGTACGTGAAGATACTGGTGCGAGCTTAATAAAAGAATTAACAGGACAGGACTGCCCTGTTGTGGTTGATCCAACTCTATTGCTAACGGCAAATCAATGGGTTGATCTGTTGAAAATAGAGCAGCCCCTAATACAGGATAAATAGGTCTTAGCTTATTTTATCGGAGCCGCAGAAGAACATCGAAAAAAAGCCAGAGCATATGCTCAGACTCATAATCTTAAGCTCATTATTCTTCCCAATATTGATGAAATTGTTCAGGCAGATACGGAATATGCGGATGAGCCCCTGTATGATGCTGGTCCGGATGATTTTGTGAATCTAATAAAGAACGCAGAAGCAGTTTTTACAGATTCCTTCCATTAGAGAGATACCGGGGAATGTTTTTTCAGAGATTTATCAGAGATCGGGAACCCCGGTGGAAAGACCGGCGTACAGGGATTCATTTTTTGATTTAGTAGATAAAAAGTCGGTATCGTATGCCGCAAAACAACTGTGTAAAACACCTTTGATTGAGAGTATTGTTGGTGAGATGAGAATGGTTTTAGTGAAGATGGGTGTATATGATAGGCTACGCAAGCTGAAAAAAGTGAGGAAATGAGCAAATGAAAAATAAAAGGGAAGTAAAAGCAAGTGCTTTATATCTTATTGGAAATATCAGCACAAAAGCCATTGCTTTTCTTACAATACCAGTTTTCACAAGACTGTTAACCACATCAGAATATGGGATTGTCAATACATATACTTCATGGGTCAATATCGCTACTGTCGTAATAACATTGTCACTATATAATTCATTCAGAATGGCGCTTGTAGAGAAAGAGTCAGATTTTGAGTCATACTGTGCTTCTGCTATTCGATTAAGTGGTATCCTTTTCTGTATTAGCATGTTGCTAGCTATGCTTGTGCTAGTTCTTATGCCTCGCCTTCGGAGTATCGGATGGATGATACTTGCATGTCTTGTTCAGGCCTTTGGTACTTTTTGCGTGACGGCAATGTCAACCAAGTATATGCTTCAGTTCCAATATACAAAACGTGCGGTCTACATGATTGTGTTATGCACAGTAGTGGCGATTATGTTAATGTATTTGCATATGATTGTTTCTTATTAGGAACGCTGTAAATACAAGGCTTTTCGGAGCCTGCAATCCGAAAAAAATAATATTTGATCTATCACATTACGCAGAAAGCCGTCCAGGTGCTATCTTGGGCGGCTTTTTTGCGTGGATAGACCGGAAGGAGGTAGAAAAATAATTACAGAAATTTAAGCTCGAAAATTGTGCAACTTTCACGAAAAGGAGGTTAGTGAATGGCAGATGAAAAACTGAACACGGGCCCCGAGGTGCAGAAAATCGAAGAGGCCCCCGCGCCCGCTGTGGCTGATCCGGCCCACGGGGAGGCCCCCGTTCCCGAACACCCGCCGGAACAGGCCGGGCCTGCCGAGCCCGGAGATGTGGTAATCTCTGCGGAGCAGATTGACGCGCTCATGGCAGAAAAGCGGCAGGCGGCCCGGGCCGAGGTGGAAAAGGCAGAGGCATCCCGTGAACAGGAGGCCGGGGCTCCTGCACCGGAGCATCCTGCCGCTGAAAGCGAGAAAGCTGAAAAGCCGCGCCGTGGCCGTCCCCCTAAGTCTGATAAAACAGAGCGCCCCGGGCCGGAGGCTGAAAAAGAACCCAAAAAGGCCGGGCCCCGCAAGGGCCGCCCCTCTAAGGCTGACAAGGCGGCCCCCGACAAGGCCCAGCCCTCACAACGAGACAAATTGTCCCGAAGTGGCGGGAAAGCTCCCGAAGCTCTTGTTCCCCCGGATGCCGGAAAGGATACGCCCGCAAAGGAGGCCGCTCCCCCGGAGCAGGGTGTGACGGAGCCGACTGCGCCGCCCCGCCCTGTTGAGGAGGGAAAGCTGGTCTATCTGAAACTTTCCGAGCTCCATCCGTTCCATACATTCCGCCCCCATCCGTTCAAGGTGCGGGACGATGCCAAAATGCAGGAAACCGTGGCATCCATCAAGCTCAACGGCGTTATGGTGCCCGGCCTTGCCCGCCCGGAAAAGGACGGAAACGGCTATGAGATTGTGGCAGGCCATCGCCGCTGCCGTGGCAGCGAACTGGCCGGGCTGGAGGAAATGCCCTTTATTGTCCGGGATATGACCGACCACGAGGCGGTGGAGGCCATGAAGGACAGCAACAAGCAGAGGGATCAGACGCTCCCCAGCGAACTGGCCGCCCTTTTGGATCTGGAGGTAGAGGACATCAAGCACCAGGGCTCCCGGCTGAAAGGTGTGGCCGAGGGCGATGTGGGGAAACGCTCGGTTGAGATTGTGGGCGAGGCGCATGGCATGAACTATAAAAAGGTTATGCGGTATCTGCGCCTTAACCACCTTGTCCCGGAGCTCATGGATAAGGTGGACGATAAAAAGATAGGCTTCATGCCTGCGGTGGAGCTTTCCTATATTAAGCCGAAAAACCAAAGGCTGATTGCCGTTTCCATTGACGGAGAACAGGCATCCCCCTCTCTGGCCCAGGCGAAACAGCTCCGGGAGCTGGATAAGGAAGGCAAGCTCAATGGCGATGTGATTGACGGTATATTAAGCGAAAAGAAAAAGGAGGATCGCGGCGTGATTATTTCGATGGCCGAACTGGAGAAATATTTTGGCAAGGAGGTCACTCCCGCCAAAATGAAGGAGCAGATCATGACTTTGCTGGACGAGTGGAAGGAAAAACAGCCGCCCGAGCTGGCAAAGGCCCCGAAAAAAATGGAAAAAGACAAGTAACCCGGCCACACTTCGAGACAAATTGTCCCGAGGGGCCCCGCCCCTCTTGCAGAGGGCTCTGTGGTGATATATCCCCCGTCGCCGCCTATCTTCCTGTACAGCCGGGAGTGGGCCGTCAAGGGTGCAGCGCACCGCCGCTTGCGGCGGCCTGCCCTTTACGGCCTGCCCCGGCTGTGCTATTTCCAGCGGCGCGGCGGGGGTATATATCCTCCAGAGCCGCCCCCTTTCCCATGACTGGGAAAGGGCGGGGGGATTGGGCTGAAGTATCTTTCTTCAATGAATGGAGGTTTTGACGATGAAACGGCCACTTGCTTATATTACCGCCGGATGGCTTGGCGGTGACAGTGAAAACGCGGAACAGGCGGCCCGCTACTGCCGGGCGGTATATGAGGCGGGGTTTTCGCCCATTTGCCCTACCCTGTATCTGCCCTTATTCCTCAATGACGCAGTGCCGGAGGAGCATAAAAGTGGTATTGACATGAGCCGCGACCTGCTCCGCCGCTCCCATGTGCTGGTAGTCTGCGGCCATACCATGACCGAGGCCATGAAAAACGACATCGCCGTTGCCCAGCGGCTGGGGATTACTGCTACCACCCTTGAGGGCATCCTTACCGTCAAGGGACAGGGCCGCCGCTGATGACGGCCCTTTTCGAAGCCTACATCACGAACCTGGGAAAATATAACGAGGGCGAGCTGGTAGGAGAAACGCTGAAATTCCCCACCACCACGGAGGAGGTGCAGGCGCTCCTAAAGCGCATCGGCGTGGATGGCGTGCGGTATGAGGAGTTTTTCATTACCAGCTTTGACGGCGATGTGCTGGGGCT
>ERZ1090880.369-NODE-369-length-25435-cov-35.773995_pt1 | contig 25435 bp, 41 predicted proteins | sample MGYA00478471_ERZ1090880 | MGnify/ENA primary metagenome ERZ1090880 (study PRJEB33644, sample SAMEA5815734) | chicken gut metagenome | biome: Chicken; feature: Gastrointestinal Tract; material: Caecum | place: Ireland | collected 2019-01-01 | study: A study of the... | reverse complement strand
GCGGCCACGGCAGGAGATTGCGGCGCGGCCACGGCAGGAGATTGCGGCGCGGCCACGGCAGGAGATAGCGGCGCGGCCACAGCAGGAGAATGCGGAGCGGCCACGGCAGGAAATCGCGGAGCGGCCACAAGTAGAGGAAAATCAGCCTCCGGCAAAAACGGCCTTTCCGTGGCGCGCGGCAATGATGTGCGCGTAAAGGGTGGACTCGGAGCTATCCTGGTGATAGCGGAAGAGGAAAAAGATAACTATGATATTCGGGAATGGAAGGCAGTTGTGGTAGACGGAGAGAAAATTAAGCCTGATACCTGGTATAAACTTTCCGACGGTGAACTGGTGGAAGTGGAGGAGTGAACATGAATATAACGAAAATCAAAATCAAGAACCTTTTCGGAATTTCCGAATATGAGGCAGACGGCAGTTCTGTGGAGCTGGCTGGAAAGAATGGAGCTGGGAAAACATCGGTGATTGATGCGATCCGGTATGCGCTTACAAATAAGAGTGACCGGAAATATATTGTCCGCCGTGGTGAAACAGAAGGCGAGATTCTGATTGAGACCGACAACGGCCTGAGAATCAATCGCAAGGCCCGGACCACGCAGGCAGATTATAAGAGCGTGAAGAAAGACGGCCGGGAAGTCGGAAGCCCTGAGAGCTTCCTGCGGGACATTTTTACTCCGTTGCAGCTGAACCCTGTGGAGTTTATCAGCCTTCCAGAGAAGCAGCAGAACGCTATCATCTTGGATATGATTGAATATCCGTGGGACATGCAGAAAATCAAGGAGTGGTTCGGGGAGATTCCTTCCTGGGTAAATTATGACCAGAACATTCTTGCGGTCCTGAATGATATCCAGAGCGAGAACGGCGAGTATTTCCAGAACAGGCAGGATATCAACCGGGAAATGCGGAATAAGCGGGCGTTTATCGAAGAGATCGCCCAGGCTATCCCGGCGGGGTATGAAGTCGAGAAGTGGGAAAAGGCCAGCGCTGGTCCTGTGTACCAGAAAATCGAGAGAATCCGCAAGGAAAATGAGGAAATTCAGAAAGCGAAATCTCTTCTGGAGCTCAGGGATAATAAAGTCCGGAAGTTCGAAGCAGACAGAGAGATCGCAAAGACTTCCCTTGCAAGAGAAATCGGAGCCAGGCGGACTCAGATTGAGAATGAGATTACCCGCATGGAAGACCAGATCCGGAATCTGAAAGCGGAAAAGAAATCCCTGGCTGAAAAGATGGCAGACAAAACCGCTGTGATTGAAGAGCAGTTCAAGGCGGCTGTGGCAAAGTATGACGCTGAAGTGGAAGCTTATGCTGAATACCGTGACAAGGAGCCGCAGAGCACGAAAGAGCTGGAAGAAGAGGCTGCCATGATTGAGAACATGAAAGCCCACGTCAATGAATACCGCCGGATGCAGGGGCTCCAGAGTGACGTCGAGATTTTGAAAGAAGAATCCGAGTTACTGACGGAGCGCATCGAGAAGGCCCGTTCCCTTCCTGGTGAGATTCTGGAGACAGCGAAGATTCCGATTGCGGGCCTGACTATCAAAGACGGGGTTCCGCTTATCAATGGGCTGCCGGTGTCGAACCTGTCAGACGGGGAGAAGCTGGATCTCTGCATTGATGTGGCGATTCAGAAACCTAACGGGCTGCAGATTATTCTGATTGATGGTGTGGAGAAGCTGTCAACGTCTGTCCGTGAGACGCTTTACAAAAAGTGCAAGGACAAGGGTTTGCAGTTTATCGCGACCAGGACTACGGATGACGAAGATTTGACAGTGATCACTTTATAGGAGGAACGAGCATGGAAAATGAAGTAATGGTTCAGCAGGAGCGGCAGGAAATCATGTCACCGTTTGCTGATTCTGAAAGCTTTCAGAAACTTTTTAATATCGGGAAAATGTGGGCCAGCTCTGACCTGGTTCCATCTGCATATCGGGGGAAAGCGATGGATTGTACGATTGCGGTCGATATGGCGAACCGGATGGGCGTATCCCCGATGATGGTAATGCAGAATCTGTATGTTGTAAAAGGAAATCCGCAGTGGAGCGGACAGGCCTGTATGAGCCTTATTAAAGCAGACTCGCATTTTAAGAACGTTCATCATGTGTACACCGGAGAGAAGGGTACGGATTCTTGGGGATGTTATATTTCCGCTATCAAAAAGAGTAGCGGAGAGGAAGTCAGAGGACCGGAAGTAACAATCGCTATGGCAAAGGCTGAAGGATGGTACTCAAAGAAAGATAAATACGGGAATGAGACATCTAAATGGCAGACTATGCCGGAGCTGATGCTTGCTTACCGCGCCGCAGCGTTTTTCGCAAGAATCCATATTCCAAACACCCTGATGGGATGTGCTGTGGAAGGAGAAATTGAGGATATTCAGCCTGCTGAGCCACCGAAAGCTATTGACGCTTTTTCGGCGCAAGATCAGAAAACGATAGAGGAAACGGAGGATATTTTTAAATGATTCTGACAGCTGAGAATTATTATTCGCAGGAAGCAAACCGGGAGTATCTGAGTGTATCTCAATACAAGACATTCTGCGGTACATATGGCCGTCCGGCCTGTGAAGCAAGAGCTATAGCAGAGCTGAGAGGCGAGTGGGAGCAGCCTACGTCAGTTTCCATGATGGTAGGATCTTATGTGGACGCACATTTCGAGGGGACATTGGATATCTTCCGAGCAAAGCATCCGGAAATCTTCACACAGAAAGGTGCCCTTCGTGCTGAGTATAAAAAGGCTGAAGAGATTATTGCCAGAATTGAGAGAGACCCGCTTTTCATGAAATATATGTCCGGACGTAAACAGGTTATCATGACCGGAGAAATCGGCGGAGCGAAGTGGAAAATTAAAATCGACAGTCTTGTTGATGGAATTTGTATCGTAGACCTGAAAATCATGAAAGCTCTCCGGGATGTATTCCGGACGCACGATGCTGAATATATGGGCTTCGTGGAGTTCTGGGGGTATGACCAGCAGGGGGCTGTTTATCAGGAAATCGTAAGACAGAACACCGGGCAGATTCTTCCCTTCTACATAGCGGCAGCCAGCAAGGAGCCTGAGACCGATATAGAGGTAATCCAGATTGACGATGCGCATTTACAGCAGTGCTTAATGGAAATTGAAAGTAATGTGCCGAAGGTTTTGAATCTGAAAAACGGGGTTTATCAGCCTATACGCTGCGAGACGTGTGATTACTGCAAGCACACAAAGATTCTGACAGCGCCGATTCATTACACAGATCTGATTCCGGGGGCTTAATATGCAAGGTATCATCACGAAGTATAACGAAAACTGTATGCTCTGCGGTAGACCTACTACCACACAACACCATTTTATTTTCGGCTGGGGAATGCGTTCCCTTGCCGAAGAGGATGGTATAAAAGGGCCGATCTGCGACAGGTGCCACAATATGGCGGACAATTTGTCGGACAGAATACACGACAACCCGGCAGCGGAAAAGCTTTCAAAGATGTTAGGTCAACTGGCCTGGGAAAAGCGGAAGGTCGCAGAAGGCATGACAGAAGATGAAGCGCGGGAAGCTTTCCGGAAACGGTATAAAAGGAGCTGGCTATGATGAAATTTGAGATTCAGGGAAAGTATTGGAAGAATGAAAAGACTTTTCCGGGCCTGAATGATTATATCCATGAGCTGGGTCGGAATCCGAAAGCTGGTGGAGCTATGAAGCGGAAATATGAAAAGATAGCCTGTGACGCTGTGAGAGCCTGCTCCAGAGGTTTCAAGGCGCATGGCCCTGTAACTCTTCACTATACGTTTTTTGAGCCGGAAACAGGCCAGAAACGTGACCACATGAATGTGTTTGCGTTCGCGGATAAAGTTATCCAGGATGCCTTGCAGAAATGTGGAGTAATCCGGAATGATTCCCCTGAGTACGTGGATGGAAGCCAGATTTTACATACTTTCAAATATACGAAAGGCATACCGCGCATCGAGGTAGAAGTCATAGAAATTTGATGCTGATTCCTACTTGGAATTGCAAATATATCACGATGTAAGCCAAAAACTGTTTCCTCTGCCACGATTGGCAGGCCGGCCCTTCGGGGCCGGAGAAAGGAGGGACTATGACAGCAAAAGAGCAAGCTGAGGCCATCTTCCGGAACATTCCCATTGGGAAGGAGAATGCAATCCGGAGGCCTGATAATAAAAGTGTTGACCGGGAGCTCCGGGATATGATTTCAAAGGCGAATGCCAAGGGTGCGCTGATTATCAATGTCGGAACAGGAATCTACATCGCACGACCCTGGGAGCCGGAAGAGCGCCGGGAATGCGAGGAGTATATCGCAAAAGAAAGGCATCGCGGCCTTCAACTCTTGATGAAAGCGTCCCGCATGCACAATACAATGTTGATGATTATGGCGGAATATTATTTTTGAGAGGAGAATAGGCATGAATCACAGTTTTAGTGTAGAAATAGCGACGAAATACGGGATGCTGGAAGCTATACTTCTGGAGCATTTGAATTTCTGGATTGCTAAAAATAAAGCCAATGAGACGAATTTCTATGATGGTCTGTATTGGACGTATAGCAGTACAAAAGCTTTGTCCCAGCTCTTCCCGTATGTGTCACAGAAAAGTATATCCCGGGCATTGCATCATCTGAAGGATGAAGGCCTGATAGCTTTTGGAAATTATAACAAGAGCTCATATGACCGCACAATGTGGTATGCACTGACAGAAAAAGGGGATCTTGTTATTTCTGGCGGGGATCTCCATTTGTCAGAAGGGAAAATGGAAAATCCCGAAAAGGAAAATCAAAATTCCGAAAATGTCCAACCAATACCAGATATAAGCACATATATAAGCACAGATAAAAGCATTATAGAGAATCCTACGGATTCTTGTCCGGAGCCGGAAGAACCGGCTGCCGAACCAGAACCGGAAGAACCAGAACCGGAAGAACCGAGTGCTGAACTGGAACCGCCGTTCATCACCCTTCCCCTGAATACCGGAGAAGAGCATCCTGTAACTGCTGGTGATGTTGAGGAGTACAAGGAGCTTTATCCTGCGGTGAATATTGAACAGGCATTGCGGAGCATGAGAGGCTGGCTCTTGTCGAATCCCGGCAGGCGGAAGACTGCGAGGGGAATCCGGAGATTTATCAACAGCTGGCTGTCCCGTGAGCAGGACCGGGGCGGGAATATGAGAGCGCCAGCACGGGCGGCGCGGAGCGATTTGGAGGCATGGGCGAATGGATAAAAAGGACTTTCTGGGAATCATGCAGGAGCTGAATGTGGTTTACGGTGATCGCAAGTTTCCGCTTACGGAGCAGACGTTGGATATTTGGAATAAATATCTAGGGGGGTATAGCGAAGAGAATGTGCATGAAGCAGTGAGGAGCCATGTTGTCAGCTCTCCATTCCCGCCTACGGTATCGGAAATCATCGGGAATATGAAAAAATATCAGGACGAGGCCTGTGATAAGGCGACAGACCTTGATAATGTATTCCGCGCAGTAGTGGCAAATTATCCGTGCGGATATGGGGATGCGGAAGAAAGAAAAGCCTTTGACAACTTGACGGAAGGAAGTCTATACAAGGCGCGGCAGGTCCTGACCATTACCCGAAATATCGTTCTCGGATGGGAGCTTTCCGGAGAAAAACACATTCCGTCGTTGAAAGACTTTCTGGAGAGGGTAAGAGTATGAATCTGCTGGCAGAACAGAATGTGATTGGCTCCCTTCTCCTGGACCCGGAAAGCATCGGGAAGATACAGGGCCTTGAACCGGATATGTTCGCGAGCGAACTGTACGGCCGGATGTACCTTGAATTTCTCCGTGGATATGAAAACGGATACCAAGTCAATGCGGTGGTGCTGACGGCGAAGATACCCGAATATCCGGCGGACATGGTGCAGAGGGAAATCCGGACATGTCTTGAAAAGACGCTGACCAGCGTTGAAGTTGAGAGCTATGCAGATATTGTTATTCGGGAATACCGGGCGGCCCAACTGGACCGGATTCTGCAAAGTGTGAAGCCAGATCCGGAAAATGTGGACGAACAGACCGGAGAGCTGATCAATGACCTGGAAGCGCTGCTGGATGGCCGGGAAAGTCAGGCCAAGACCCTGGCGGAAATCACCCGGGAGAATAAGGACCGGTACTTTAAGGATGATGCGGCGCAGCGGATGTACATAGGGTTCCCGAAGCTGGACGACCTTCTGGGCGGTCTGGAAGGCGGGGATATGATAGTGATCGGCGCCCGGCCGGGTGTCGGAAAGTCAGCATTCGTTACGCAGGTTACGACATCACTTGCCCGCAGCGGGAAGCGAGTCGGATTCTACAATCTGGAAATGCAGGAAAAGCAGGTCTACGAAAGATTCGTAGTCGCGGAAAGCGGCATCGGTTTGACAAGGCTGCGGCGGGCGGTCCGGTTCTTGGGCGATGAAGAAGAACGCTTCCGGCGGGCGAATGAGGTTCTGGAAAAGGAAGACCGGATCATAATCACGACAGGCAGTAAGGCCATGAGCGAGATTCGGAATGAGAGCAGGCACATGGGGTATGACGTGATTATCATTGATTACCTGCAGCTGCTCCGGGCGGATAAGACCTACCGCGGAAACCGGTATGCTGAGGTCGGGGCAATATCTCGGGCGATAAAGGCGCTGGCAATGGAGCTGAATATTCCCATCATAGCCTTGTCGCAGTTGAATCGAGTTTCTGAAGCCAGAGAAGGCAAGGAACCGACAATGGCAGAGCTCCGGGAAGCCGGGGACATTGAGCAGGACGCATCTGTGATTCTGCTGATGTGGAACATGTCGAAAGATTCCAGCCGGAAGGGCATCAAGGTTGAGAAGCAACGGCAGGGAAGGACAGGAAAAATAGTCCTGCGATTTAATGGGGACCTGATGCGGTTTGAAGAGACCGATGAAACGCCCCGTGATGACTGGCAGGAAGATGAGGAAGAGAATCCGTTTACATGAAAGTGAAATTTCAAAAGGGCTCCGAAGAATGGCAGCTGTTTATGGACCTGTGGGGGCTTGCTCAGAGCGTTTGGGGGATCGAAGACAGAGAAGAATACTGGGAAGATGTAAAGAACGCTGTCGAGGCGTTTGCAAGCAAATATGGCCCCTTTGGCGTTGGACTTGGAGCAGCAGTGCTTACGGAGCTGAAAAGAAGGAGCGAAAATGGCGATTAAATGTGAGATTTACAGGGATTCGATGCAGAATTACAAGAAATATGCAATCCCGCCGGCGCAGCTTATTATTGCTGACGTACCGTATAACGTCGGGAACAATTTTTATGGCAGCAATCCCATGTGGTACAAGGGCGGAGATAGGATGAATGGAGAGAGTAAGCTGGCCGGGAAAGCGGCGTTCAATTCTGACTTTAATTTCAACCTTTTTGAGTATTTTCATTTTTGCTCAAAGATGCTGAAAAAAGAAGATAAACGTCCGGTTTCCAGAGGTCGGAGCAGTGAAAGCCCATGCATGATTGTGTTTTGCTCTTTTGAGCAGATCCAGACGCTTATCAATGCGGCTGCCAAGCATGGATTTGTACACTACATACCGCTGGTATTCTGCAAAAACTACAGTCCGCAAGTTTTGAAAGCGAATATGCGGATTGTCGGGGCGACGGAATATGCCCTGGTACTTTACCGGGACAGGCTGCCGAAGTTTCGGAACGGCGCCCAGGTGGATGAAAACGGAAAAACAATTCGGGGAACCGGACATATGGTTTTCAACTGGTTTGACGGTGGAAATGAAAATGAATGGGGAAGGACTTACTATAATAATGGTACATATATGATGTGGGAGAAGGATGGGAAGGAAATCCCGAAGATTCATCCAGCACAAAAACCAGTGTCGGTCCTGAAGAAACTGATCGAGATATTTACAGATCCGGGCGACGTGGTGATTGATCCATGCGCTGGGAGCGGATCGACGCTGCGGGCGGCGGTAGAACTAGGGCGGAGTGCGTTTGGGTTTGTGATTGATAGAACATTCTACACAAGAGCAAAAAATGAAATGCTGGTTTTTCCGGAATATACGCAGATTGGCATAGAGGATTGTATAAAAGGAAAGGTGATGGCATGAGTTGGGCGGATAAAGCTTTAAGGAAAAGCCGTCTGGAAAAGCAGATTGACGAAGCCATGAGCAGTCCGCGTTATAAGCGTGAGCAGCAGAAGCATGACATGAAAGTGTTCTGCGTGTACTGCCTGATCTCCGCAGATTTTCTTTCCAGGAAGGAAAAGTATGGCCCTAAGAGGATGAAGCGCTTTCTGGACCATGTGAAAGAGCAGATGAAGTATGTCGCTGATGATTCGGAGTATGATTTCGGACTGCTGAATGAGGCTCTGAAAGACGAGACAGGCGTTGATGTGATGGAGTATATGGGATTTTTTGAAGAAGGAAAGGAGTAACACCTATCCCGGTGAAGCCGGGTTGTGCAGCGGAGAATGGGGATGGCTGTATGTAAAATTTTATCATCGTGGCTATAAGGTACAGGGAAGAAATGAACTGTATCGTATAAGAGCAATCTAAATGATTAACCACATCACCGGTATGGTGAGTGGTTGGTGTGAAAGAAAAGAAAAAAGTATGCTGGTTGTCAGCAGGAGTATCATCGTTTGTGGCCGGATATCTAGCAAAAAATGTAGATGAGTATATCTACATTGACATCGAAAATCAGCATCCAGACAGTATGAGATTCGTTAAAGATTGCGAAAGGATTTTGAAAAGACCGGTGCAAATTCTCAGATCTCCATATCGAAGCGTAGAAAATGTGATTAAACAGTTCCGTTACATCAATGGAGCATACGGTGCAAAGTGTACGCAAATTTTGAAAAAGCGTGTTCGTAAAGAATGGGAAGATGCTCATAAGGATTATGACATTACATATGTCTGGGGATTTGATGTCGATGAAAAGAACCGCGCAGAACGATTGAATGAATCTATGCCGGAATTTGAACATGAATACCCGTTGATAGAGAGAAATCTGACCAAACAAGACGCACATGCGATTCTGGACAGGCTGGGAATCAAGAGGCCGGTCATGTACGATCTTGGATACCAGAATAATAATTGCATTGGTTGCGTGAAGGGCGGTATGGGGTATTGGAATAAAATCAGGAAGGATTTCCCGGAAGTATTCGACCGGATGGCGAAGCTGGAAAGAGAAATCGGCAATTCATGTATCAATGGGGTATATCTGGATGAGTTGGACCCAAACAGGGGACGAATTGAAGACGAGATACTGCAGGACTGCGGAATTATGTGCTATCTAACGATGAATGAAATGGAGGACTGACATGCAGGAATTAGAGAAAATTCTGGAAGAAATGAGAGAGGCATCGGTATTTGCAAAAAATTATGATGGAAGCGTCGCGGAATGCGTGACAATCGGAGCAGCGGAGCGTATTCTCCGCAAACACACGAAAAATGACGGCTGGATTCCGGTGGATAAGAAACTTCCGAATGGTGGTTATGAATGTGAAGTAACTTTAGATTCCGGAATAAGGTCAATCGGTTGGTACAACAAAATAGATTATATATGGTTTAATACGAAAGGCGATATTATAGATGTAATTGCATGGAAAGAACCATCAGAGCCATATCGCCCGGGAAGGAGCGAAATGCCATGAAGAAATATATTTGTGCAAATTGCGGGTTCCGGAGCAGGCTCCAGACTGAAAATGTACTAACAGAAACCGGAGTTAAGCGACATAGATGTAAAAACTGCGGATGCATTGTTTTCACATCAAAAAAAGTTTTGGAATCTATGCTTAGACTTGATATGGTGAAGAATCATATGGATTTCAAAGTATAAATGAGAGGAGCGATAACCATGATGGAGAATGAAGTTTTAATTAAAACACCGGAAGAGGCAATCGAAACAATAAAATCAAACATGCCTACAAATGGGTATCAGATGTTAAGGGAATCGCTGGACATGGCAGTCGAAGCTCTTGAAGAAGTCCAGCATTACAGGGAAATGGACAAAAAGCTCCGAGAAACGTTTGGTGAGTGTGATGGGATTTTAGAAACAGCTGTTAACGAACTTTGTAGGCATTCAGATATAGATATTGGAAATCCTATAAAAGCCAGATTGCTGATTGATGAGGATGTGGATAAATGGGATGCTTACCGCGAAATTGGAACCGTAGAAGAGTGCCGGGAAGCGGTGGAGAAGCAGAGGACGAAGAAAACGCACATAGTTACTAATGAGTTATTAGGCGGCACATCATATGTGTGCCCAAACTGCGGGGCTGAGATGATGTTGATTGACAGAAATCGAATCCAATGGGGGCATATGCAAAAATATTGTGGATGTTGCGGACAGGCCATTGATGAGAATTTGGAGGAAATGAAAGATGAGCGATGATTTAATTAGCCGAAAAGCGCTAATGGAAGGACGTGTAGAGAATGACCCAGTAAGAATAGCGGCTATGTGTGCAGATACAGCTTTTAACAAGGAAAAGGTGATTGAGGAGTTAAAAGCATGGGAAAAAGCGTCACATGACGCAGGAATACAAAGCAAATATGCTGGATTAGACGGTAAGGCAAGCGAATATTATCAAGAATCACGGGCATATCACAGGGCCATTGAGATTGTCGAGAAAGGCGGGATTGAATGAGCTGTAAAACGTGCGAATATAAAGTGCCCGGGGAAATCCCAGGCGAGGGCGAAGCGGTATGCAATAACGGAGAATCCGGGCACTATGAGGAAACCGTAAATCCGGATGATTGCTGCGGGGAATATAAACAGGACTGGCGGGCCGGGTTTATGCGCAGATTTGAGAGGAAGGTATGAAAATATAGCAACTCAGGGCGCAGCTGAAGGTGTGGCTGCAAGCGGCTAGTGGTGGGAGAGGGTACATCTTTGATGGCCACGGGGCGATGCCGCAAAGGAGGAATATGATAAACGGAGAGCTGATAGTAGATAATTTCGCCGGAGGCGGCGGGGCCAGTACAGGCATAGAAATGGCGACAGGGTACAGCGTGGATATTGCTATCAATCATGATCCAGAAGCCATCCGGATGCACAAGACGAACCATCCAAGCACGAAGCATTACTGCGAATCCGTCTGGGATGTGGACCCGGTCAAGGTATGCGGCGGTCATCCGGTTGCGCTGGCGTGGTTTTCGCCGGACTGTAAGCATTTTTCAAAAGCCAAAGGCGGGAAGCCGAAGGATAAAAACATCAGGGGCCTTGCATGGGTGGCCTGCCGATGGGCCGGTCTGGTCCGGCCGCGGGTGATAATGCTGGAAAACGTCGAGGAATTTAAGACTTGGGGGCCGCTGAACAGAGCGCACAGGCCGATTAAGAAAAAACAGGGTGTTACATATCGTAAATTCGTAAGCCAGCTTCAAGATCTGGGTTACGAAGTGCAGACACGGGAGCTGGTGGCCGCGGATTATGGAGCGCCGACCATGCGGAAGAGATTCTTCCTGATTGCGCGGTGCGATGGGCGGCCTATCACATGGCCTGAGCCGACACATGCGCCGGTAGACAGCGATGCGGTAAAGGCAGGCAGGCTGAAACCTTACGCCGGGGCCTATACGCAGATTGATTTCTCGCTACCGTGTCCATCTATTTTCGATACATCAGAGGAAATCAAGCAGAAATACGGTATCCGGGCGGTGAGACCGCTGGCAGAAAAAACTATGCGCAGGATTGCCCGGGGTATAAAGAAATTCGTGCTGGACAATCCGGAGCCGTTCATTGTGAACCGAAAAGCATATGCGCTGATCCAGTATCACTCGGAAACGGCGGCGCATGAAGTGCGGGGGCAAGGCATCCGGGAACCGATTATGACGGTGGATGGATCGAACAGATATGGCCTGGTAGCAGGATTCCTGAGTAAATTTTACAAATCCGGAATCGGGCAAGACCTGCGAGAGCCGCTCCATACAGTCACCACATCACCGGGGCACTTCGGAGAGGTAAGGGCATTTTTGGTGAAGTATTACGGACAAGGCACAGGACAGACAGTCACAGAGCCGTTGGACACAATTCCGACACATGACCGATTCGGCCTTGTGGCGATAAAGGGCGTGGATTATCAGATAGTGGACATCGGCCTGCGGATGCTGGAACCGAAAGAATTATACGGCTGCCAGGGGTTCCCGGACGACTACATAATCGACCATGATTATTCCGGGAAATACTATCCCCGGTCGGAGCAGGTGAAACGCTGCGGAAATGCCGTATGCCCGCCGATTCCTGCGGCAATGGTGCGGGCGAATCTGCCAGAGCTGTGCGTGGCGGAACGGACCGGGAATATCCGGATTACCCAAGAGCAGACCGGACAGCTGAAATTTGCGTGAAAGGAGATGCGCAATGACCGAAAAAGAGAAGAAAATCTGCGCGCAGTACAGTGCCCGGGACGAATCCGGGAAAGTGCATTGCTGTGGCTGCCCGCTGGTGGTAGATCGGGAAATGATGATGTGCAAGAAAAATGCGGTGTATAACCGAAAAACACGTAAATGGGAGCCGAAAGGAGATATGGAAGATGCGTACAAGGGAAATGAGCCTGGCGGATCATGGAGTCTTTCCGGGGGATGAAGAAAAACTGAAAAGATACTGCCGGAAACTTACAGTCGAAGAACGGCTGCGTCTTTTCCAGTGCGCAATCAGCGCGGCTCCCGGCCTTGAAATCCACGTCTACGATTCCCTCACCACAGGGGACGGATACCGCACGCTTGAGCGGCGCGGGCGAAAGATTCCTGCAAAGGAAGATGATTTCTACGCCTACCGGCGGAAGGCTCTTGCAGAATTTTATGACTGGCTCCGCCTGACCGGAAGATGGAAATACTAAAAACAACGAAAATGTGGGGAGAAGCACCACACGCCCCGTATGGTAAAATTAGTATAGAGATATGGCGTGGCGGAATAGGAGATTTTCATGTCAAAGAGAATAGAACATGTTTTAAAAAATGGAATAGAAATGAAAGCATGCACAAAATGTAATAAAATTTTGCCACTATCAAAATTTAGAAAAGACAATTCAAAATCAGATGGATATTATATCAGTTGCAAAGAGTGTGCTTCAAAGAAAGACCATGAATCATACATAAAGAATCCAGAAAAGAAGTATGAAAAAGTTCTTGAATATCAAATTAGAACTGGATTGATCAGAAAATATAAACCTTATAATCCGGAGTATTACTCTAGCGAAGAATCGAAAAGAAAAAAGAGAGCTAGAGACCTTAATAGGAGAATGCTAAAGAGAAATGCAGATAGCAAAAGTAAAATAACATCTGATGTTATAGCGAATATAATAAAAAAGTATGACGGTAAATGCGCTTATTGCGGGAAAACATGTGTTGATAATTATCATATCGACCATAAAGTGCCTTTAGTTAAAGGCGGAGATAACGGATTTGATAATTTGGCGTTATCATGCCCACACTGTAATTTAAGTAAGAATGACAAAACAGATATTGAATATATAGGCAGGAAAGGTTTAAAGCTTCCTGCGTGGTGCAAATCCACGCCGCCATAATCTATAACTGTGCGGGGTGGGAAAGGAAGAATATGTTAATAGTAAGTCAGGATAGGACATGGGTTGCAAATGTCGAAAACATAGTTGAGATTACCATCGAAGACCGTGGAGTTTATGTTAAAGATGTGAACAGGGAAATGTGGGAACTTGGGATTTATAAAAGCAAAAAGAGATGCATAGAAGTGCTTGAGAGTATTTACGGAAACTATGCGGCCACAAGCATTTTCAAGATGCCGGAGGCGTAAATGAACCTTAACACCACCATGAAAAAGCTCCAGCGCGCTATCATATCCACTGGCCTAGTAATCAAAATCGGAAGCAGCCAATTCTACAGCCCGGAGCAAAAGCGCATGATAACCATGTGGATATTGTCAACGCCTACACTGCAAAACGGGCGGAACGGCTGGCGGATGAGGGACTATGAGATATTGCGGACGGCGAGCGCAGTTGAGGCGGTGAAGTGTCTGGCGGAGATATGGGAGCAAACGAAAGGGAGGAAGAAAGATGAGCATTGATGTGAGACATGTTACAAATGGAGTAAAAAGCGGATATTATGTGAGAAATTCTGGGGTAACCCCTATGACGGTTGAGTTTTACAGCAAGAAAGAGGAAATTCCGGAAAGTATCAGACATTATGCGCCGGACGGAGAGCCTAAATATTGGGGGCCGGATATGGCAAGGATTATGGGGTGTCAGAAATTATTGTATCCGGATTTCCCGAAGCCATGTGGACATCCGGATTATAAAGGAAAAACATGTATTGCTGAAAGTTGCAAGTATGCGGAAAATGATGATTGGAAACAGTGCCCGTATTTTAGGGAGGCATAAATGAGATTTTAAAGGACGGTGGCTAAATGCTTACACCGAAGCAAAAGGCGTTTGCGGATTATTACATAGAGTGTGGGAATGCGGCGGAGGCGGCGAAGTGTCTGGCGGAGATATGGGAGGAAGTGAAAACGTGGGAACCATTGGAGAAAATATAAGAGCAATCAGAAAATCTAAAGGAATTACTCAACAGGAATTAGCTAGCCGCATGGGAAAAACACAATCTCTTATTGGACAATATGAAACGGGAGCGAGAAACCCAAAGGCTGAAACTGTAAGTGCGATTGCAAAAGCTATGTGCGTGGACATACACAAATTATACGGGGAAGCAAACAGGGAATACACAGGAGTTTGCGATGACAATGCAAGGGAACTGTGCGTTGGAGATAAAGTCGGTTTATTCGGAATGACCGGAAAAGTGGTATTCGAGTGCGGAGCATACGGGATTGGATTTGAAACACTTATAGACTGGGATAAGATAGAAGAAAAAATACCGGAAATGACAGGGTGCAATAATTCTCCGTGTTTTTGCTACAATGATAACTTTATTTCGTTCTGGGAATTGCTCTGGAATTTTAACTGTGAAGATGATTTATGTTGCGTGGTTGAATTGTTAGGACAGGACGGTGGCTAAATGCTTACACCGAAGCAAAAGGCGTTTGCGGATTATTACATAGAGTGTGGGAATGCGGCGGAGGCGGCGAAGTGTCTGGCGGAGATATGGGAGGAAGTGAAAACGTGGGAACCATTGGAGAAAATATAAGAGCAATCAGAAAATCTAAAGGAATTACTCAACAGGAATTAGCTAGCCGCATGGGAAAAACACAATCTCTTATTGGACAATATGAAACGGGAGCGAGAAACCCAAAGGCTGAAACTGTAAGTGCGATTGCAAAAGCTATGTGCGTGGACATACACAAATTATACGGGGAAGCAAACAGGGAATACACAGGAGTTTGCGATGACAATGCAAGGGAACTGTGCGTTGGAGATAAAGTCGGTTTATTCGGAATGACCGGAAAAGTGGTATTCGAGTGCGGAGCATACGGGATTGGATTTGAAACACTTATAGACTGGGATAAGATAGAAGAAAAAATACCGGAAATGACAGGGTGCAATAATTCTCCGTGTTTTTGCTACAATGATAACTTTATTTCGTTCTGGGAATTGCTCTGGAATTTTAACTGTGAAGATGATTTATGTTGCGTGGTTGAATTGTTAGGACAGGACGGTGGCTAAATGCTTACACCGAAGCAAAAGGCGTTTGCGGATGAATACCTGAAGAACGGCGGGAATATATCTGACGCGGCAAGGAAAGCGGGTTATTCTGAAGCGGTTATTAAAAATGGGAGAAAAAATATCTTAGAAAAACGTGGAGTTTCAGCATATATAGCAGAAAGGCAGGCAGAAATCGAAAAACAAGCTGGACGAGATATTATGTCGCTGACAGAAATCCAGGTGCGCCGTTCTAAAATTGCAAATGGCCTTTTGACGGATTCTTTTGGATTTGCCCCTGATTTTTCCGACCAACTTAAAGCGATGAATGACCTTGAAAAAGCATTGGCGATAAAGGAAGAACAGGAAGCAAAAGAACGAGCCGCAGAAGCTGCAAAAAATTCAGAAGATTATCATATAGACCTTGATGTAGTTGCAGACGTGTTTCACCCGATGATACGGGATATACGGAAAGGGAGACATTCAGAATATGTTTTGCCTGGGGGACGAGGTTCAGCCAAGTCCTCTGGGATTTCCTGCATTATCCTGGAACTGATAAAAAACAACCCTGATATGCACGCCCTTATACTGCGCAAGGTGGGAAATACGATAAAGGATTCCGTATATGCACAAATGAAATGGGCGATTGCAAAGCTGGGGCTGGAAGAGGAATTTCGGTTCAAAGTATCTCCCTTTGAGATTACATATATTCCGACCGGGCAGAAGATATTCTTCCGGGGAGCTGATGACCCGCTGAAAATCAAATCAATTAAACCGGAGTTTGGGTACATCGGCATTCTCTGGCTAGAAGAGTTAGACCAGTACGCGGGGCCGGAGGAAGTCAGAAGCATACAGCAGTCCGCAATCCGAGGCGGGGACAAGGCGTACAGATTTAAGTCATTCAATCCGCCCAGAAGTAAGAATAACTGGGCGAATGAGTACACGGAAGAGGCAGAGACACAGAACGACGCCGCTATGGTAGTCAGGAGTACATATCTAGACGTAGACCCTGACTGGCTGGGAGAACAGTTTATCAATGACGCTGAACATCTGAAGGAAGTCAACCCAGACGCTTATGAAAATGAGTATATGGGCAAGGCAAACGGAAACGGCGGGAATGTCTTTGAGTATATAGAGGACAGGCCGATTACTGATGAAGAAATTTCCCACATGGACAGAATATATCAGGGAGTGGACTTCGGATGGTACCCTGACGCTTACGCATTCATTCGGGCCTATTATGATAGTGCAAGGGAGAAAATCTACCTGATAGATGAAAACTATGTGAATAAGACCAGCAACGAAGTGACGGCGCAGTGGATAAAGGATAAGGGCTATGACGATTATCGGATAATCTGCGACAGCGCAGAGCCGAAGTCAATCAGCGATTACCGGGACATGGGGCTTCCAGCAGTTGGGGCAATTAAAGGGCCGGGAAGCGTGGAATACGGTTTCAAATGGCTCCAGCGGCGCACAATTGTAATTGATAGGAACCGGACACCGAACGCATACGATGAATTTACCCGGTATGAATATGACCGTGACAAGGACGGGAATATCATCAGCGGGTATCCAGACGGAAACGACCATGCGATTTCTGCCGTGAGATATGCGTTTGAGCCGTTATTTAACAGGAGGGGACACAGCGCATGACGGAGTTTTGCAGAATGGCAATAGGCGATTATCTGAAAGATTATATTGACGTAAAACCAGGGCATTTATATTCTGAAGAAACGGTCATTCGGTGTGGAATTGCTGAACTTATCAATCACGATATATTTACGCCGGAAGAATTGCGGAAAGACATTCTAAGAAAATGTTTTGTGCTTCTCCCTCTGGATGATATAAAGAGATGGGCGGCAAGAGGTTGATTAAATGGGAATTGTAGCAACGATAAAAAGGTGGATAGGCATGATATTCAAGAAACGGGCAGAAGAAGATTTCCAGGTGAAGGAAATAACATCCCAGCAGATGAAGGACGTTATCTCCCGCTGCGCCGATATGTACCGGGGTATGCCGTACTGGGTGAGCGCCGAGGACAATATCAAGACAATCAATTTTGCGAAGGCGGTATGCTCCGAGACTGCTCGGCTGACAACGCTGGGAATCAAGATACAGATTGGAGGCGGGGCGCGGGGAACGTGGCTTCAGGAGCAGATAGACAAGGTATATTTTAACCTGCGTCACTGGGTAGAATATGGATGCGCTTACGGCACAATCATCATCAAGCCCAACGGCAGCGGGTTTGATGTGTTTACGCCTTTTGATTTTATGGTAACAGAGAGAGACGGGAACGGAAACATTACCGGAATCATTTTTAAGGACAGTTACGCCGACAACGATAAATATTATACCCGCCTTGAATATCACTATTTCGATGATACCCAACCGGAGGGAATGCGGCCATATTACATCAAAAACAGAGCGTATATGTCAAAGAGCGCTAATTCGATTGGTGATCCCGTATCGCTATCGCAGACCAAGTGGGCTGATTTGCTAGAAGATTCCGGTCCGATAGATAAAAACAATGGAGAGCAGCTTGACGGGCCTATGTTCGGGGTGTTCCGTACACCAGAAGCGAATAATGTTGATATGGACTCTCCGTTAGGTCTTCCGATGTTTTTAGACGCAGAGGAAGAAATGCAGGACTTAGATGTGGCATATAGCCGTAATTCTGAAGAAATATATGATAGCCACAGAATAGTTCTTGCCGATGACCGACTGATGTACGAAAGCGGAACCCCTATTGACAAACTAAAACGAGGAATAAAAGCTGCGTCGGTCAAGATAGCGCGGTTTGTAAAAAATGTATTTGGAAATGGGCCACAGGAGTTTTACCAGGAAATCAATCCGCAACTTAACACAGAAACACGCATTACAGGAATAAACAATTTCCTTTCGTTTATCGGCTTCAAGTGCGGATTTTCTAACGGCTACTTCGTATTTGATGAAAAAACCGGAATGGTGACGGCGACGCAGGTTGAATCTGATGACAGACGGACTATCCAGACAATAAAGGATTTCCGAGATAAACTAGAAGATTGCCTGAATGGTGCTATATATGCAATGAACGTATATGCGGACCTGTACAGACTTGCGCCGATTGGAACCTACGAGACGGTGTATGACTTCGGTGATATTACATACAATCGAGAGGAAGACCGGGCGCGCTGGTGGCAGTATGTGGTTCAAGGGAAAGTCCCTGCATGGCAGTATTTTGTGAAGTTTGAAGGAATGACAGAGGAAGACGCTCGCGCAATGGTAGAAGAAGCCCAGCCTAAAGAGGAACCGGGATTTTTCCAGGAGGAATAGAGAATGAAGCCTATTACGCGAAAAGAATATTATCTTGCCAAAGCCGCCGGAACGTACACCGGCCCGACACCTCCGCCCGTATTGCGCGAGGATTACTACCTTGCTACGCTGGCCGGAGACTATTCCGGAAACTGCCCTGCGCCCGTGACACGGATTGAAAGGTATATGTCGGCGGCGGCTGGGCTTACGTCATATGTTCCCTATCCGGTTACACGGATTGAAATGTATTGGTATGCGATTGCCAATGGTATGGGCTATGTGCCGGAACCGGTAACCAGGGAAGAACAGCTACTGTATGCGATAATTCACAAGGAACCGCAGTACATCGACAAGACCGCAGAGGGAAGTACAATCCTGCTGACCGACAGTGCCGAGGCGTCCTTCACCGCCCTCACCCTCTACGGCAAGAGTACCCAGGACGGCACACCCAGCCCAGAGAACCCGGTGCCGATTGTGAGTGCAGGGGATAGTGGAGAGATTAACGTAACGGTGCAGGGCGGGAATTTGGTGGATTTAAATGTATATGCAAGTATGCCAGGAAACTCAACATATAGCTATGATGGATATACAGCAACCTTGACAACTATTTTAACAGAAGAAGACCTAACCGACCTTGCTCCTGCAAATAATCGTATTTATCGAAGTGTTTTCATACAATTAGGAGATGATTTTGCCGGAAAAACAGTCACCATCTCTTATGACAGCGCTGAAATAATGTTTGATATGGAACAAATAATTGGACTTGTTTATACTGACGATAGCGGAACAACCATTTATAATCATCTAGCCTCCAATATCGAATCCAAAAGTTTAACCATTGCTATTCCTGATACTGCCACAAATATTCAGTTTCGGATAATGTTAATTGAAACAAACTCTTCCATAGAGAATTTAACGCCTGGAACATACACCGCAAAAATCAACGGAATCATGCTTGCGCTTGGCGCTTCAAAATTGCCGTGGATGCCATATAAACTGCCACAGACCTTGACCTTGCAAACACCTAATGGCCTACCCGGAATCCCGGTAGATTTTGGCGGGAATTACACGGATGAAAGCGGCCAGCAGTGGATTTGCGACGAGATTGATTTGGCAAGAGGGAAGTATGTGCAATATATCAAAAAAATAATTCTTGATGGGACAGAGGGTGGCTGGTCAGAACGAGAAGCTTATGCGTATGGATTCTATACAGGTGAATTGATGACAAAAGCTATATGTAACTACTTTTCAAGTGCTCAAAGTATTAATGATATAGGACAAACGGAGTCTATATATGCGATAAATAGCACTTTGTTAGTGTTCACATATCTTTCTGCTCAAGATTTAGATGAATGGAAGATATGGTTGTCACAGCATCCTGTGACAGTATATTACGCTCTTGCCACCCCTATCGAAACCGACCTCCCCGCCGAGGAAATTGATGCTTACAAGGCTCTGCACACGTACAGCCCTACTACCACGGTGAGCAATGACGCGGATGCGTGGATGAAGGTGGGGTATAAAGCTACTCTGTAAATGCGGGGAGAGGGCAAGGAAATGGACGTGATACAATATGCTTGAACCACGCTACCTCCAGCAAATATCAGACGGAGCCGAACAGATCGCCTCCGAATTACATGAATACATAATCCAGCAAATCATAGACCGCATGATGATACGCATAGGCCGGGGCGAAAGCTATCTCCTGACATCATCAGACCGCTGGCGCATAGAGGTATTGCAGGACGCAGGGTATTTGCTGGAAGACATCACGGCAGAACTGGCGAAGTACACTAGACGGCAGGAGAAGGAAATCAAGGCAGCTATGGAAGAAGCTGGCGTTAAGGCGCTGGAATATGACGATAAAATCTATCAGGCCGCCGGGCTGTCTCCCATGCCGCTGACGCAATCCCCGGCGCTTATCCGGCTTATGGAGAGGTCATATAATGCCACCTTAGGGGAATGGAGAAATATGACCAGAACGACCGCACAGGCGGCACAGCGGCAGTTTATCAATGAATGCGATATGGCCTACAATAAGGTCATGAGCGGTGCCGTAGCCTATAACCAAGCTGTCAGAGAGGCTGTAGAAGCGGCTGTGAGCGGTGGCGTATATGTAAACTATCCTACAGGGCATAGAGATACCATAGAGACGGCCACAGCGCGCGCAGTACGTACCGGGATAGCGCAGGCTGCCGGGGACATATCCATTAAGCGCATGGAGGAAATGGACTGGGACATTATCCTTGTATCGGCGCACATCGGGGCCAGAACCGGAGACGGCGGGCAAAACCCAGGGAACCATCTATGGTGGCAAGGACAATTCTACAGCCGGACGGGACGGGACAAACGCTTTCCGGATTTTTATAAGTCTACAGGCTACGGGACAGGAGAGGGACTTTGCGGGTGGAATTGTCGGCACAGCTTCGGCTCCGGGGACGGGGTAAACAATCCTTATAAGGACATCCAGACCGCTGACAATATCCGCATGGAAAAGCTGGAGCAACGCCAAAGGGCGTTAGAGCGCCGGGTACGTAAGACTAAGCGTGAGGTTATGGGACTGCAAGAGGCTGTAGAGAAATGCCAGGATGAGGCGGCGAAGTTTGATTTACAGCAGGCGCTTGACCGAAAATCATATCTACTCTCCCGGCAGAATAAGGCGTATAGCGATTTCTGCAAGCAGAATGACTTGCGTCCTTTACAGGAGCGTTTGCAAGTGGCAAAATGGAGTAGAGAGCAAGCGGCAAAAGCTAGAGGGGCTGCTAGAAGATATTCCAGTTCAAAAGGAGATACGGCATGAAAGAAACAGAAAAGCAGACGCGTATAATAGATGGACAAATAAAAAAACTTACAGAAGATATATCCAAAACAATGTTTGAAAATTTAAAGTCAATAAATGAATCATGGGGAAATCCTTATTCCAAAGAAGTACATAAAGAATCCTGTTATTTCTATAATTCCGTCAAGGATATGGGCGCCAATATACCAACGTGCGATTATTATGGGAAATTAGGATATTGTCCATGCAATGAGTGTGTGAAGTTTGTTGATAAATCAGAAGTTTTTGATATTGTGAAGAAAATAGCGGATGAAAAGTAGAGCAGGCCGCAAAGGCCAGAGGAGCGGCGAGGCGGTATCAGAATGCGAAAGGTGGATGATTATGAAAGAATTGTATAGTTTTTGGGTGTGGTTAAAAGAATTATTTGGATTTGGAAATCTGGGGACTATTCATGTGATAGATTTGAAATGCGAAAAGAAGGAAGAAAATGATGAATAGGTGGAGACCATACAATCCAAATCCTTCAAACGGCCAACGAGTAGGAGATTGCACAGTTCGGGCTTTATGCAAGGCTATGGGACAGGATTGGGAGACAACCTATGTTGGCCTTTCTCTGTTTGGTTTTTCGCTGTCTGATATGCCGAGTGCCAACAGAGTGTGGGGAGCATATCTCAAAAAGAACGGATTCCATAGGCGGCTTGTAGACGACCACGGGCAGTATGTGTACACCGTTGACGATTTCTGCCGCGACCACCCGACCGGAACCTATGTGCTGGGAATTGACGGGCATGTGGTGTGTGTGCAGGACGGTTATTACTGGGATAGCTGGGACAGCGGGCAGGAAATACCGATATATTACTGGGAGAGATGATAATGGAACGATGTCCAATTTGTGGTTCATATATGAATAGCAGTGTCCAAAAAATATTTGGAGGTGCAAGAATAGTATGGTTTTGCCACTGCGGATACAGTACCGAAGAAATGGACAACAGAATAACATATAGTAATCATACAGAGCCAATCAGAAAAATATCCGGGGGTATTGGAACATGGACTTAATGGATATGATAAAGACAATCCTTGCTATTTGCGGCGGAATAACCGTAATTGGTGGGGCTATAACGGTAGTTAAGAAGTGGATAGCGCCAGCGGTAAAACTGAATGACCGGGTGGAGACGCTTGAGCGGCACGACAAACGGGACTTTGAGGCTATGAACGAAATCAAGGAGCGGGACAGCCTCATCATGGAAACGCTGGTAACTATGCTTAATAGCCAGATTTCCGGGAACAACGTGGAGCAGTTAAAAAAAACGAGGGACAAGCTTATTTCATACCTTGCGCAGAAGCAGTAAGGAGAGTATTCTTGATTATATACGATTTCACAGCGCCGCAGCTGGCGTATTATGCAGAGTTTTGTAATTTCAGCCCGCAGGAGCGGATCCTTTTTGATATGAGAAAGAAGGGCGCTACCCTGGAACAATGCGCTGAAGCCATGCACTGTGAAATGACTACGATTAAGAAGATCAGTCGGCGGGTGAATAAGAAGATTATTCAGCTGACGGACTGCAAACGGATGGACGAGTGGATAGAGCGGGTGTATTGGCCCAATATTCTCAGACAAGGGTGCATATCTTCGGAATAGATGATATAATATGTTTATCATAAGTTTAGGAGAGGTATTATGCTGATAAGCGGCAAATGGATAAAACCAGAATATGAAAACAAAGCTAAAATGTTATTGGAAAATATGCAAGTAGTCCATATAGATGATGAAGGCAATGTTTATTCTGATGATGAATTGCAAAATAAAATAATGGGGAAAGACATTCTGGAATTGAATAAAAATCGAAAGTAAAACTTTTCGCATACTTTTTAAAGCCTTTGACGGTTCTTTATGAGCCTGTCGAGGGCTTATTTTTTTGCCTAAAATTAGGTCATAAATAGTTAAAGATAAAGTCATAGGAGGGTGCAGTTATGGCATTACCGTACTACGGATATAACCCGTATCAATTCGGACAGGTAAACCCGTTACAACCACAAATGGACAGGCTGGCAAGTATGCAAGCGCAGTTTCAGCAGCAGCAGGCCCAGCCCGTCAATCAGGGTATTTTGTGGGTACAGGGAGAAGCCGGAGCAAAATCCTATCTGGTAGCGCCGAACACAAGCGTACTGCTATTAGATAGCGAATCAGAGAAATTCTATATCAAGACTACGGACCAGGCCGGTATGCCTACTCTCCGAACCTTTGAATATAAAGAAGTGACCGCAGGAGCCGCGCCAGCGCCCCAGAAACAGCCTGAAATAAACATGGATGATAAATACGTCACCCGGCAGGAATACAACGATTTAAGGGGCAAATACGAAGAGTTATATGGGATGTTGGAGACGGCCACAAACCCCACTGGAAAGGATGAGTGATATTATGTCAAACCCTCTTTTCAATATTTTAAATAGCGGAAATCGACAGGGCAATGGCGCCGGGAATATGCTTCAGCAGTTTCAGCAATTTAAGCAAAAAATGCAGGGCGTAAACCCGCAGGAGGAAGTACAGAAACTTTTGCAGTCGGGCCGGATTAGTCAGGCCCAGCTTGACAAGGCCCAGCAGATGGCCCATCAAATGCAGGGATTATTCAAATAGTACATAAATCAATGGCCATGATTTTGTAAATAAATTCAAAAGGAGAAACGCAATGGATACAAACTATAGTTTAGCTGACATTGCCGCCGCTACTGGCGGAAATAGAAGCAATGATGGTTTTGGAGACGGCAACGGCTGGTGGCTGATTCTCTTCCTGCTGATTTGCGGCTGGGGCGGTTACGGCTTTGGCGGATATGGCGGAGGTGGATTCAATTCCCCCGCTGGTCAGGGCTTTGCGACCAGAAGCGACATTGACGCGGCACTGTCCACTCAGGGAATTGAGAGCGGAATTCAGAACATCAGCACACAGCTTTGTAACGGATTCAATACTCTTGGCTCCCAGATGGCGAACTGCTGCTGCGATCTGAAACAGGGACAGGGCGAAATCAATTACAATATGGCGGCTCAGACCAACATTCTCCAGAATACGGTCAATAACGGATTCCGGGATGTAATTGAGAACCAGACCGCCGGAGTGCAGAGGATTATCGACACCATCACCCAGGACAAGATTCAGTCCCTTCAGACCGAGCTTCAGTCCGCACAGCTTCAGCTGTCTAACGCGGCGCAGACGAACAACATTATCAATGCTCTTCGCCCGACGCCTACACCAAGCTATCCGGTTATGTCTCCGTACACATCCATTATCAACCCGACAGGTTTCACCTTCGGCGCTGGCAACTGCGGATGTAACGTAGGCTGTGGGTGCTAAAAACTTCATATCGGAGTTTCTTCCCGGAATCATTCCGGGATGTTCGGCACAAGCCGTTATTACGCAGGAGGGCAGGCCGGATGGTCTGTCCTTTTGCGATATGAAAGGAGCAAATTATGATTGAATTAGTATATTCTGGGACAACTCCCCAGACCGTGGCAATCGGCCAGAGCGTTGTGTATAACGTAGAGGCCGCAAAGGGCGGCTGCGCAGAGCGGCACAGAGCCGGAAGCGCACAGCTTACGCTTGTGAAGCCAGGTAGATACCTGGTTTCCTTTGCCGGAAATATTGCAGTCCCGGCTACCGGTGGAACCGTCGGGGAAATTTCCCTGGGGATTGCGTTGAACGGAGAACCGCTGACAGGCTCCATTATGCGGGCCACCCCGGCGGCAGTATCTGAGTATTTCAACGTAGCGACACAGCATTACATTGATGTGCCTTGCGGATGTTGCCAGACTGTCACTGTACAGAATACCGGCGCTTCCGCTGTTGATGTTGATAATCCGAACCTTACAGCA
>ERZ1090880.368-NODE-368-length-25443-cov-10.752363_pt1 | contig 25443 bp, 42 predicted proteins | sample MGYA00478471_ERZ1090880 | MGnify/ENA primary metagenome ERZ1090880 (study PRJEB33644, sample SAMEA5815734) | chicken gut metagenome | biome: Chicken; feature: Gastrointestinal Tract; material: Caecum | place: Ireland | collected 2019-01-01 | study: A study of the... | reverse complement strand
AGACAGAAACAAAATTCCTCGTGCGCGTGGAGGTTTAACAGCGCGCCCGTGCGGTTGCGAGAGTGAACTCGCGTTTAAGCTAAATCAGTGCGGTAGGGAGTATGTGGATATGGACGAATTGCAGGAACTTTTCGGGGACAAAGCGTTGAATTATGCCGATTTTTCGGCAAAACTCGACGAAAAGGGCATTAAGCTGGCTAACATTAAGGCTGGCGGGTATGTGGACAAAGGCAAGTACGACAAGCTGGCGGGAGAGTTTGCGAAATACAAGACCGACAACGACGTTACCAAGTACGCCGACTACGACACCATCAAGGCGGAACTGGAAACGTTGCGCGCGGAAAAAGCGGAAGCAGAGCTGACAAAGGAAGTGGCGGACGCTAACGTTGATAGTAAATTTCAGAAGTTTGTCGTTTCGGAAGTTAAAGGCATGGTCACTGACAAGAAAGATTTTAAGACATGCCTGGGCGAATACCTGAAAGAAAACCCGCAATTCGTGGTTAACGTGCAGCGGCAGGGAGTTTTCCAAAAAAGCTCGCAGCCGAATTTCGATGACGGCGGCAAAGGCGGTGCGCCGTCGACGAACAAAAAAATGAATGAAATTTTACGAGGAGCGAGGAAAAGTTTATGATTACTAAACAAAACGCAGAAGCGCTGTTCAGCGAAGACCTCATTGCGGAAATTATACAAGGCGTTGTTAAACAATCGGCGGCGTTGTCTATGTTCAGGCAGTTGCCGAACATGACCAGCGACGTTATGCGTATGAGAGTGCTTGACGCACTTCCTATGGCGTACTGGGTAGACGAGGGCGCTAATAACGGCAGGAAGAACCTGACTGAGGCGGCATGGGATAACAAGTTTATCGTACCCGCAGAGCTTGCCGTTATTGTCCCGATAAAAGAGAATGTGCTTAACGACGCGAGCATTGATATTTGGGGCGAGATACGCCCCCGCCTCGTAGAGGCTATCGGTAAAAAAATCGACCAGGCGATTTTCGTCGGAGTAGATAAGCCGTCCGCATGGCGCGCAGACCTTTTGTCGTCCATAGCACAGGCTGGCGCGTTTGTAACGCAGGGTAGCGCTACGCTGTACTCGGCAATTAACGACGCGATGGCAAAAGTTGAAGAAAGCGGCTACAATCCTACGGGCATTGTGGGCGGTGTTGACATCAAGGGCAAGTTCCGCATGATGTTGGATACTGCGGGACAGCCCATTAAGGGAACAGAAATTGACAGTCTGCCTAAAGCGTACATTGACAATGGCGCATGGGACAAGAGCAAAGCGCAGATGATTATCGGCGACTTTACGCAGGCGGTTTATGCTATCCGTCAGGACATTACTTACAAAGTGCTTGACCAGGCGGTTATACAAGACCCCTCTACAGGCTCGATAAAATATAACCTTGCGCAAGAAGATATGGTTGCGCTTCGTGTGGTTATGCGTTTGGGTTGGGAAATCCCAAATCCGATTACGGCGCTTCAGCCCGACGAAACCGTGCGTTTCCCGTTTGCGGCAATACAGGCGGCTTCTGCACTCACCACGCAGACTTCCACATTCACAGTCACGAGCGACGGCAGTACGCCAGTTGAGGGCGCAAAGGTCACGCTTGGCGGACTGACAGCTAAAACTAACTCATCGGGCGTTGCGACTATCAAGGCGCAGGCTGGCACATATCCTTACACCGTTAAAGCTACTGGATATCAAACGTACAAGGGAACACTGGTAGTTGACGGCGCCGAAGACGTAGACATTACCTTGTCTGAGGCGACCTGATAAAAACAGGGGAGGCGGAATATGGCGAGTTTTGCGGACTTTGATTTTTATAGAAATTCGTACAAGGGAATTCTGATAACGTCCGACTTGATTTACTCCATATTCGCAGAAAGGGCGGGCGACGAGCTCGCCCTTTTTGCAAATAGAATACCTAACGACGATGAAGCGCAGAACGCGTTAAAACGTTGTGCGTGCGCGCTGGCGGACTGTATGTACGGCGACTACAAGATGAGCAAAGAGGGCACGGCAAAGATTGCCAGCGAAAGTGTTAGCGGGTATTATTCCGTTTCGTACTCAACGCCGACGTATGGGCAAGTGCGGACTAAAATAAACAATATTATCGCGTTATATTTGAGTAAATATATACTCGGCGCACGCAAGGTCATGATGTAATATGAGTGAAGCGTTTAGAATTAGCATACGCATACAGGATAACACGCAAAAAACTAAGGAAGAATTAGAGACGGCAATGGAGCGAGCGCTTTATGCTATCGGGGTAAAAGGTGTTGAGGGTAGCGTTGACGCGATAAGCGGCAAATTAGGCATTGACCCAGCTGTGGACACGGGCAGGTTAAGAGCAAGTATATCATTCGTAACGCCGACACAGAAAGGCGACAGCGGATTATCCGCTCCGTCTAATGCCAAGTTAAGTGATAAGGTATCTGGAACAGCCGAAAAAAACTCGGTGGTTATCGGCACTAACGTGGAATATGCCGAATATGTTCATAACGGCACAAGCAGAATGCCTGGCAGACCTTTTTTGCGTAAGGGTATCGATAAAACAAAAAACGAAATGCAGGAACAGGCGGAAAAAATATTTAAGGGGCAGTTGTAGGCTATGGCGATGGATGATTATTTTTATCAATGCACAAAAATGGAAAGCGTTACTGTATCTGACGGACTGGGTGGATATAAGACTGTGGACTATGACGGCGTTGAGTTTAAGGGGCTGGCGGTAAAAAAGAGCAGCTCAGAGCAACTAATAGGGGCATTGCGCGGCAGTGAAGAAACACAATACACTTTCCATACTTACGCAAACGTTCCGCTGAAAAAAGACGATAAAGTAAAATTTATGGAGGGCGGCGTTCCTAAATATATCCGTTTAACCAGTTCAGAGCAGCTGAACACGGAACGGAGCAATCAGACCGACTGGAAAAGTTATTCGGCTGAAAGCTATACGCCGATTACATCATGATACTGTATAAAATCTTAAAAAGCGGACAGATTATTTATAAATGGCTATCGCAATTTGCAACGACTTATCGCGGCGTTTTGCCAGCTGGAATAAAGCCTGACGAAACGTATTTGCAGTTTAGCGGATATTCGGATTATTTCGCGCAGTCGTTCATACTGCCAGTACAGATTTACACACTAAACACAACGAGTTACATGCGCGTTTTAGAGATAGCGGACAAGATAAACGACGCGGTAACAGAGGGCGGTGTTTTAATAGGCGATGACGATATAAAAATCAAAATTGACAAAGGCTCGCCATTTTATCAGGATAAGCCTGACGAGGACGAAACGGTACGGGCGGGATATATAAATTTAATTGTAACTATTTACGGAGGTAAATGATATTATGTTAAAAACGGGACTTACGGACAGAACTATCCAGAATTTACAGCTTAACGCTGGCGTTCTGTTGACTAAATACACAAAGGGCACGGATATAGAAGAAGAAGATATTATCGGTGCAACAAGAGGCGGCGGCAGTTTTTCGATTGTACCGACCGTACATCAAGCGGCGGTAGACGGTGCGCCGACGTACACAAAGGGGCTGGAACGTGTGGACGACTGGGTAGTCACGCTAAACGTGACTATGCTCGAATTTAGCGATGAAGCGATAAGCCGTGCGCTGGGCGTTGGTGTGGTAAAGACAGAGCAGGGCAGCGGCACTACGAAAGATACAACGTTTACGGTTAAAAGGACAGTAGCAGACGCGGACTATAAAGACATATACTGGGTAGGTGATTTGTCAAACGGTCAAAACGTGGTTATTAAACTAACTAATGCGCTTAACATTAGCGGCTTAACACTCACGTTCAGTGACAGAGGCGAGGGCACTTATCCGCTCGCGCTTATCGGGCATTATACTACGGAAGACCTGGACACCGCGCCCGTAGAGGTCACGATTGAGAGGGCGACGCTATGAAGACTGACGTAGCTATCGAAAAGCTGTGTAACGTTGCGCCGATTATTGCGGAATTTACAGATAAAATCGCGAAAGATAAAGATTTTAAGGACATGATGAATAAATATACAAAAAACGCGAATAATAAAACATTTATCCTTAAAATTTTGCCGATTGTTTTTAAGAATTACCGCGAGGATATTTACAATATGCTTGCGGCGTGGAACGATAAGAGCGTTGACGAAATAAAAGAACAGCCGTTTAAGACGACGTTTGAAGAAATTAAGGCGATTTGGGAGGACGATGATTTCAAAAGTTTTTTTTCATCGTCCAGCGAGAAAGACAAAACTGCGGAATAATCATTGATTATTTAATCGGAATTAAGCAGAATTTATCGTTAAAAGCAATTAACGTGTATTTAGACTATAAGCTGAAACAAAACGCCGAAAAAATGCTTTTTGAGATTTTCGTTGCGGAAAATATAGCCACAATAAGCGCTGGTGCGAGATATAAAGAGCGTATGAATTATGTTGAAAAGCGCAACGATATTTGGGGATTTAACAAAAAGGACAGACGCACGGCAAGAGAAATAATAAACGACACATTCGCGGCTCGCGGAGTTAAGGTTAAGTGGAAAAGGAGGCGAGCAAATGAACCTGTTTAATTTATTCGCCACTTTAACGCTGGACAACAGCGATTATGAAAAAAAGCTCGACCAAAGTCAAAAGTCGGCGAAATCATTTTCATCGGGAATAGGCACGGCGTTTAAGACAGGCGCACGTGCCGTTGCTGGTTTAGCGGCTGGTGTAGCGGCGGCGACAACAGCGATAGCGGCACTTGCGGTTAAGTTTGTAAATGCTGGCAGTGAGATTGACGACAATGCGCAAAAATTAGGCATATCGGCTGAAAGCTATCAGTATTGGTCGCTCGTTCTGCAACGTGCAGGCTCGGACGCGTCACAACTTTCTATGGCTATCCGCAACATGACGACGTTCACGCAAGAATTATCTGCGGGCAATGGTGACGCATTGTTGACATTACAGGCTCTCGGCATAGGTTATGAAGAATTTATGGCGATGAGCACGGAAGAACAGCTTTATGCAATTGTGGAAGCCTTGCAGGGTATGGAAGACCAAACCGAAAAGGTGCAGATTGCGCAGGAAATTTTCGGAAACCGCGTCTATCAGGAGCTTTTGCCGTTGCTTAATATGGAGCAGGGAAGCCTTGAAGACTTACGCGAAGAATTTGAAGGCTTGGGTTTTATCCTTTCGGAAAACACGATAAAGAACATTGCTGCGCTTGGTGATAAATTCGACAATTTTATCAACACGATTAAGACGACTGGGCTTGTCATAGCGTCTAACCTTTTGCCAGAAATTGAACTAATAACGGACGGTTTAATGGGCTTGGCGACAGGCAGTGACGACGCTATGCAGGCGCTTACGGACGGTTTAGTCGGGCTTATCGACAAAATAGCGAAAGCCTTACCGTCAATCATCAGCGTTGCGGGCGATTTACTGTTACAGATACTCGTAGGCTTAACGGACGTTTTGAGCGACCCGAATATTATAAACGGGCTTGTCAACGTCATCGAAAGTTTGCTTTTTAAGATTGTAGACTTATTGCCCACGCTCACAAAATCGATAGCTAAAATTGCCGTTTCGTTCATTGAAGCACTATTGAAAATAGACTGGGGCGAACTGCTATTAAATCTTATAAACGCGCTGCTTGATATAGTTATAAACGTTTTGCCAGCGGCGCTTGGAGATTTACTGTCCGTATTGTGGGACACCGTTATGGACTTTTTCACGGGCAAATCAAGTGGCTCGTCGGACGATGGCGGAAGTCAGTCAATTTGGGACATGATAGTCGGTTTCTTTACAGGTAAAAATTCTGTAAAGAAACCGTCAGACGTTTTAGCTAACTATGAAGATAACAGACCTGAGGGCGGTGGCGGCGGAGCGCGTGCAAAAGGCGGAATGATTACAAATTTTGCGGCTGGCGGGTTGTTCGGCAAATACGACTACGGCAGTGTGTATATTGCAGGTGAAGCGGGCGCGGAAGTAGTGGCGCATGGACCTCGCGGCACGGGTGTCGCAAATATTGAGCAAATCGCCGACGCGCAATATATGGCTATGAGCGATTATGACCTGCGCGGCGCGATACAGAGAGCCGCTGCGGCTATTGTGAACGGTATAGTTGACGGACTGAGCAACACCACACAAGACAGCGGCAATACGCCCGTTGTAATACGTATCGGAGATAAAGATTTCAGCGGTTATATTGTAAACACGGTTAACAACACGTTACGCTCGCAGGGCAGAAAAAGTCTGAACCGCGTAACGTCATACTAAGGGAGGGGTGTTACTATGCTTATTATAAACGGCGTTGATATGGAATTTCCCATGATAGGCAAAGAGCCGACAATGGGCTATGCCGATGAGTTTGTGGAAAAAACAATGATTAGCGGAAAAATACGCCGCATTTATAAGGGGCGTAGATTTTACGCTAATTTTTCGTATGGCTACCTTAACGCGGAACAAAGAGCGACGATGAACGCGTTACTTGCGTCGCAAAGGCAGAATGGGTATTTGAATGTGCAAATATCCACACCGTTCGGCGAATACACGGGACAGGCGATTATGGAACTCGGGCAGGGACAAACACGATTTGCGTATAGCGACGTGCTGGGTGAGTATGTTTGGACTAACTGGGACTTAACGCTCAAAGGGGTAGACTACGATGATAATTGAGGGCGTTAGAATAAATTACGGCGTTATTGACCAAACATTGCAGGACGACACTATTACTTACGAAACAAGCTCAGACAGCGTGTACTCAGAATTGCACAATACAACGCAAAACGCCGTAAATTTTGATAAAATTGCGTACCTTGAAAAGGACTATTTTTTGCTTGACGGCACTTTTATCTTTCCAGACACAAACGGTAGCTATGACGTTGGGTGGGAAAGTGCAAGCATTGCGGACGTTAATGGCAATATAAACGATTATATCGAGTATGTGTTCAATAATTTACACGACAGTTACGGTATACAGATAATGTTCCCGACAGATTGCGCGGCAGATACATTTACTATTGAATATTTTAACGGCAATAGCCTTGTCGGCGCTAATACAGTTGCGGGCAATACCGCTGTAAACTATGTAAACTACGACGTGCGCATGCAGTGGGACAGAGTGCGCATTACGTTCACAAAGGTCAAGCCGCAACAACGCGCAAGACTGTTGCAGATTGTATTTGGAATAAACGAATTATACGATGAGGATATGCTAATAAGCGTATCGGCGAGCAGGACGACCGACCTTACGGGCGACTATGACGATAGCGGCGAGTTTACATTTCAATATTTTAATGACGGACGGTTTAACGTGCAGAGTATTAACGACTTGCCTATCGGAATGCAAGAGGGCTTGAAAGTCGTTATTTATATTAAAAAGCGCGGGAGCGACGAGTATGTCATGTTTGGAAATTATTACAGCGAGAACACGAGCGTTGAAGAAAACGGCAACGTTATAACGGTCAGCGGATATGATGAATTGTACGGATTGGGCGAAAGCGTATATCGCAACGGTATTGTTTACACGGGCGGCAGAAGTTTATATGACTGGGCACAGGAAGTAGCGGAAGACGCGGGCATTACGCTTACGATTGACGACGCGTTTAAGGATATTATATCGACAGGATATATTACGGAAGTCCCGCACAGAGAGGCGTTACGCCTTATAGCGGAAGCAGGCAACGGCATACTCGTTATCGACGCGAACGGCAACATCGCGTTAAAAAAACACACGCCAGCAGGCAAGGGCGAGCTGACTACTGATGATATTGTGGAGGGTAGTTATTCGGTTTTGAACGAAGATAAATACCTCGGCGTAAATGTGACTAAATACACGTTCAGCGCGGCAAGTAGCGACATAGAACTCGGACACCTCGAAGAAATAGGACTGACGGCAGAGCCGCAAGAAATTGAGATTGTTTATAGTACATATCCAGCTATCGTTTCCACCATACAAGTATTTGTTGACACAACAAGTTCGGCGCATATCGAAAGCACAAAGATTTATTCTGACCGTTGCGTTATAACGATAACTGGCACAGACGGCGACACGTCGTTTGTTACGGTTACAGGCAGACCGTATAATAGTGCGATAACGTCGGTTACACGAGGCAGCACGTTGAAAAATGTTAAGACTATCGAAAACAACTATTTAATCACGGGCGACATTGCAGATAGCGTTGCGGATTATCAAAACAATCGTGTAGTTAATAAATATCAGCATGCGGCTGAAATTGTGAGCGATACGGATTTTGAGTTGGGCGATGAAATAAAAATAAATGCGAGTAACACGGCGTTACAGAGAGGAGAAGAAAAGAGCCAGTATGTTACGAGCATAAGTTTTGAACTGTCTTACGAAGACAACATTACGAATATTGAGGCGTTGGACGAATGAACAATAAAAACCTGGACAATTTAATAACGGATAGAACTGTCGCGGATATAACGGCTGGTACGCGCACAAAAAAGGGCTACTACAACGTTGAAGACATTCGCAGGGTTAATTCGTATATCCAATATCTTTCCGACGAATTGGGGCTAAATTTAACTGTAAATGATGTTGTGCTGGGTCAGAGCTTGACAAAAAACGAAATGCAAGCTATAATAAATAATGTAAACGCCATTAGGGTGGCGTGGTATGTGGCAAAAGATACGCCGCAAACGCCGTTGCCGTTTAACTGGAATTTCACGAAAGCGAACGATATTGAAAAAATATTGAAAGCGTTAGACGAGTTTTATCAGTCGGCTCAGATTGATAAATTATACAGCGGCACGTTTCGTGCTGGAAGTCAAATAAAATTTAGAGGAGCGCAACAACAATGAAAGCGGTAGTCGATAGAATTGTACAATATTCGAACAGATACCAGTTGACAAATGTGGCGACGAGTGAAGTTTTAGGCACGTTCGATTTTGACGAGGTCACAGGTACTGTCCAGCAGGTTGGCACAACAATAGACAAAGAACTGTTTGACAGCATAGCCGCTGATTTAGCGGCGCGTGTTAAGTACACGGATAAATATATCGAGGTTGATGACGGGAGCCACGCGGCAAGCAGTAGTTTATTGGTCGGGGGGATGTTTTTGCGATTACTATGAATAACGAGATTATAATTATACAGGGCGATAGCTATCAGGCAGAGCTGGACATAAACGGACTAATAGACGTTTCCGTTGTGGACAAGTGCATTTTTTCAAGCGATTATTTAGGAATATGCAAAGCGTTAACTCTGTCAAGTGATTTGAACAAGTATGTGCTTACGTTTACGTCGGAAGAAACAAGTAAGATGTTGCCAAGCATAGCAAGTTTCGACATTACGTTGTTTTTCAAGGACACAAACGTTGCGACGGTGATTTATAAAGGCGATATTAAAATTTTGGATAAAAAAAACAAAGTGACGTGTAATGGATAAGTTGAGCGCAAATTTAATACCTAATGTCTTAAACGGGAACATGCAAGGCAAGTCATTAGTCGGAAAGCTAAATCAGACGATGACTATTATAGCTTCGCAAAATCACGATGATTTACAACATCTTGACTACGAGCATAGTGGGCATACGGGCTTTGCGAGCGCGGAGCAGGTAAGTCTGCTATTGCCGAAAGACATCAGCGTTTTGCCGAAAAACGATTTAACTAATCGTAACGCAAAGATTTACATTTACGACCCGTCGCTAAGCATACAGGAAACGCAAGTTTCTGTCGAGGATTTACTCGATAGTAAAATAAAAACGGTGCAGTCTGTACCAGATAATTTACAGACAAACGATTATATATTTTTAGAGGTGAAAGAAAATGCCTGACACGACAAAAAAGTATCAAATACAACAGAAACAAACCGACGGCATGCTAACGCTCCACCCAGAAACGGACGCTGACATTGTTATTCTTGACAATGCAACTGCGGGCATGTCGGCAACGAACGTACAAGAAGCGTTCAAGGAAATTATGGACACCATTGACGGGCTGACGGGCGGTGGTGTGGTTACTGGCGTAAAAGGTGACGCGGAAGCCGAATACCGCAAAGGACAGGTCAACATCACGAAAGCTAATATCGGGCTGGGGAATGTTGACAATACGTCTGACTTAAATAAGCCTATATCGGCAGCGACACAGGAAGCGTTGAACGCAAAAGCGAACACGGACGACCTTGCTGATTATATTCCGTTGACACAGAAAGGCGCTGCGAACGGAGTTGCTTCGCTCGGAACTGACAGCAAAGTACCTGCGGCACAGTTGCCTGATTTAAGTGCGACGTACATACCTGTTAAGCAGAAAGGAGCTAATAACGGTGTGGCAAGCCTTGACGCTACGGGCAAGGTACCGTCGGCACAACTTCCGTCCTATGTGGATGATGTATTGGAATTTGACTCGCAAGCGTCTTTTCCTCAAACTGGTGAAGAGGGCAAGATTTACGTCGATACCACAACTAACAAGACATACCGCTGGGGCGGCACTTCGTATGTAGAAATATCCGCGTCGCTTGCACTCGGCGAAACCGCTTCGACGGCATACGCTGGCAACAAGGGTAAAAAGAATGCTGACGACATTGCGGCGATTATAGGCGGCACGCAAAAGGTTGCAAGCGCGACAACGGCGGATAATGCTACAAATGCAGGTCATGCCACAAACGCTGACCATGCGACGAGCGCAGACAGCGCGACGACAGCGGCTTCGGCGACGACAGCGGCAACGGCTACAAATGCGGGAAACGTTACTGGAACAATTGACGGCAACGCAATAACTGACATATTTGAAGATGACGGTACGACCGTAAAGGAAGCAACGCACGCGGCGAGCGCGAACACGGCGTCAAGTGCGACGACGGCGGCAAGTGCGACTAAACTGGCAACGGCAAGAAACATCACGCTTTCGGGCGACGTTTCAGGCACGGCAAGCTTTGACGGCTCTGCAAATGCTAACATCTCGGCAACGCTTGCGGCAGTAGGGACTGCTGGCACGTATTCGGTTGTTACGACGGACGCAAAAGGCAGAGTTACAGCAGGCGGGCAGATTGTGGAAGTCGGAGCGACGGCACAAGCTACACCGTCGGCAAGCCTTGCCGTGGGTGGTATATTTTTCAAAGAACTATAAAAAAAAGCGAGGTGAGCTATGAGTTACAGGCCTCAAATAAAAAAAAGCGACGGAACAATGCAGGACTTGCCGCTTGACGCGGAAACGGTACAGGGGCAAGAGCCTGGCGCTCTTGCGTTCAAGGACAGCATAACTAACACGGATATTGCGGCTAATGCGGCGATTGCGCAGAGTAAAATATCTGGACTTTCCGCGTCGCTTGCCAGCAAACAAAACAGCATAACGGGCGGAGCGTCGACCGTCACAACCGCAAACCTTACTGCTTCGCGAGCGTTAGTCAGCAATACTGCTGGAAAAATAGCTGTTAGCGCCGTTACGTCCACGGAACTCGGATATTTGAGCGGCGTAAAGAGCAATATTCAAACGCAGATTGACAACCTTAGCGGCAAAGGAGAAGGCATTACTATTGCGCACATATCGACAGGGAGTACAAGCGGTATATTCCCAAGCAGCGTTGACAGCGAGGCTCTTAACGCTAACCCTGAAAAATTTGCGATACAGCAAGGCGATAGGTATTTTTACTACACGGATAAATTTACCGCTAAAACAGTGCAAGGCGCGAACGGTGCGACGTATTTGTTATACGTTTGTATATCGCAAGAATGGCAAGCGTTACAAAACGGCGACACCGAAAGAACTACTGTTTTGTACTATATGACTGTGTCTGCCAATCGCTGGACTGTGTATCGAAAAAATTTACAGCCCGAACTTTGCGAATACTCGGTAGGTTTATCGATGGGCGGAGATTATTTTGATTTTAGCTTTATCTCGAACATAACCGACGTTACGAACAGTCCGACAGATTTAATTGAACTCGCAACCGCTATGTACTATGACGGTTTTTATGCGACATATCGAGGCTCGGGAACGTGGAGTATTAATGATTTTATACGAATAGCGCCGTTTGTTAGTGAAAATATGCAAACGGACTGCCGCATGGTTGGAATTACAGTCGGATTGGGTGAGGGGTTTAGCGTGGGTAGCGGAAGCACGAGCCTATACTTAATGCCCGTTTTTGCAGACCCTAATAATTATATCAACGGCTCGGGGTATTATAAGGTATCGGACACTTATCTCTTTAGAGTTCCGTACAACGAGGCGGAAATATTATACTTTCACAAACGCACGCTTAACACCGACGGTAAAAAAGCAAGTTTGTTGAATTTGTAAAAAAGTATTGACTTTTTTTCAAGAATAGCATATAATTAAAAAAGAGGTAATTATTATGGCTAACAAAATAAGCGAGATTGTAAAAGGCTATAAAGACAGCGTGGAAGCGGCGCGCAAAGCGGAAATTGAAACGCGTTATCGTGAGCATTACGGAAGCGTTATGCTCGCGCACATTAAAGAGCTGGAAGAAGCTTTTAACGCTAAAAATAACGAAATGCGCGAAGTGTTTGAAAAACAAAAATCGGAGTATATTGCGGCGCAGAAAAAGACAATTGAGGACGAAGTGAACGCTGAATATGAAGCATTTTTGCGCGCTATGAAACAGTTTAGTGATGATAAGGAGGATTAAACTATGACTGAATGGACAATTGCGATAACGTGTTTGGCAATCGTTATTGCGTCTATACTCGTGACAAGCCTTGTAAAACTGTGCATGAAACGCGTTGTCGAAAACAAAGGTGGCGAGTTTAATTGCAAAAAATGGGAATATCTTTACGCCGCTATCAGCTTGGTTTTGGCGGCGGCGGGCGTGTTTTTGTTTTTGCGATTTGGCGCTAAAATAACGGACGTTAACAGACTGATAAAGACCACATGCTTGTACGCTGGTAGCGTGCAAACGATATATTTGTTTATCGTTCAGCTTTGCCGTAAAGGATTTAAGGGAATTTTTGAATATTTGGGCAGTCTTGTCGCAGATTTGAAAGAAAGCGATAACCCCGTTGAAGAACTTCCTGAGAAAATTGAACAGGAAGTAAATACAGACCCTGACGTTGCTAAGCTGGAAAAAGACCTTGACAAGATTATTAAAAAATGACTGTTAAACAATATTTCAGCACTAAAAACGGAAATCAGATTTTTTCATTGTGCTTGCTAATTTTTACTATATGCGCGATGTCATTTTTTGCGATAGTCAGGCTTTGCGGCTGTTTATGGTTTTCGGCAGATTTGAGCGCGATAGGCACGCCTAACGAGTTTTGTCAAGAAGCGATAAAAGCGGGGCTATTGATATTTGAATTATTGTTTGTGTACAAAATACTATGCCGCACAACGTGGCGCGTATGCCTTGCTATTGCGACAATTGAAACGACTATCGGCATAATTATAGGGTATTTCGTAAATAACGAAACAATATCAAATGTATACTATATGTCGTGCATTTTGCTGATACCGACGGCGTTTGTAAAAACATGGTTTTCTTTACTTGAAAACATTATATTTTATGTAATATCCATGCTTTACGGTGTTATATTTCTCGTGGGACGTATCGGCAATGTTAGTGACGTTAATTCGTACAATTTTATATACAACGTGCTGGGCACTATAGACTTCAAACTGTTTTTCGTAGCGTTGTATCTTGTTGTAAAAAATCTTGGAGGTATAAAACTATGGAAAACGCAAAAAAGACTGATTTTTCAGACAGACCTGTCGACGGTAAAATGAAAGACCCGATTGGCGGCGCTGGTTGCTCGTTTTGGTTTTTCGGGAACGAAGACAGCGCTGATAATGACCTGAAAGAAAAGTTTGAAGTTTTAGACGATGAAAAGAAAAATTAAAGTTACGCGACGGCAGTATAACGCCTTATCGAAACTATATCGGTTTGGCGGCTTTGCTATAATCGTAGGCTTGCTTGCAGGGTTTAGTGCCCTGATAGGCAAGCCTATCGAATTTTTACTGATATTTTTTCCGTATTTTATCACAAAGAACTTTTACGCGAAACAATACCACGCTAAGTCACTCAAAGACTGTTTTGCGATGTCGCTTATTATATTTGCAATGGCGATATTAGCGTGTGCGCCGAGCGGTATAAGCATTATGTTTGCTGGCGTTACAGGTCTTACGATAGCGTTTATAAGCAATAAGGCTGGAGCGGTACAAGCAAAGATGAAAGATTACGAGTACATTGAGCCGCGATACAATTATTTATTGGAATTTTACAATAAAGCGAACGAGCGCAAAACGTTTAATACAGATACCTGTACTGAACAGGAATTACGAAATAAGTGTAAAGATTTACATCTATCGCTCGAAAACACGGAACTTGCTGTTGAGTTCTTCATCGTAAAGACGAAACAAAGCGTTATTGCGGATAGATTGTGCATTGATGAAAAATCGGTTACAACGCGAAAGAAACGATTAAAAGACAAGTTAAACAATTTTAATTAAACTGTACACCTTTTGTGGGTGTATTTTTTATTATACGCGTTTTATAATATCAACCGTGAGGGCAAGGGAGGTATTTTGCGCACGTCCTCACCGTGTACAAAATACCTTACCGCTCTTACAATTTTATAATTGTAGGAGAAAAACAAAAATGTATAATAACCCATATCAGAACGGGAACGCTTATCAAACGCCGTATAGTAACCCTTACGGTGGTTTTATGACGCAACAAGGTAATTACACTGTACAGCCGCCTTACGCACCACAGAGCGCAAATTTCGCACCACAGCAGGCACAGACGCAACAAGCGAACACTAATAAAATTTATGTAACGGGAATTGAGGACGCGCGGGCAAGACAGTTGCCGCCGAACAGCGATTTTATTTTTTTGGATAATGACAAGCCGCTGTTATACCGAAAGACCGTTGACGCTACGGGAAAAATGGAGATTAAGGCGTTTAAGATTACGGAATACACGGAACAGACCGAACCGCAGATTGACACGGCACAGTTTGTGAGCGTGGACGATTTTAAGAGCATACAGAACGAAGTCGGGCGTATTAAAAAAACGATTGACGGATTATTGAAGAAAGAGAAAAAGGAGGGCGCAGAGAATGGCTAATCCGTTAGGCGGAGCGCCTATGCCGCCTGTAAACCCGTTATTTGAAATGATAAAACAAATACGGAGCGGAAAGGCTACACCACAGTCTGTTATACAAATGCTTGTTAATAACAACCCGCAAGTCGCGCAACGGATAGACAGACTAAAAGCACAAAGGGGCGGAAATGTGAGCTACCAAGATTTGGCTATGGAAGTTATGCGCGAGCGCGGCATTGACCCGAACGCTTTTTTATCGCAATTTAAATAATATCGTCGCACGGCGCGCGGCGGCGGAATTATAAAAAATTAAATAAAAGGAGAGAAAAATTATGGATAACGGATTTGCAGAGGGCTATGCCGTAGGACAGGGCAACGCTTGCAATAATGGCGGCTGGGGAAACGGAGCCTGGGGCGACTGGGTGTGGATAATACTCTTGTTTGCTTTGTTCGGCAATAACGGCTGGGGCTTTGGCGGAGGAACAGGCGGCGGCAATATAGGCTACGAGCTGGGCAAGGTCGCTACGAGCAACGACGTTGCTGTGGGATTTGCACAGAACGCGACTTTATCGTCGCTTAACGATTTGAAACTTGGGCAGGCGGGCATTCAGCAGACGCTTTGCCAGGGCTTTGGCGGCGTAAACACTGCGATTTTGCAGAGCGCTAACACGTTGCAGAACGCTATTTGCCAGCTGGGATATGAACAGCAGAATTGTTGTTGTCAGACGCAGCGTGCTATTGACGGCGTAAATTATAATATGGCAAAGAACACCTGCGATGTTACAAACGCTATACACACCAGCACGCGCGACATTATAGACGCGCAGCGTGACGGCACAAACGCGATACTTAACTTCCTCACGCAGGATAAGATTGCCACGTTACAGGCAGAAAATCAGTCGCTTAAATTCCAGGCTTCGCAGACGGCACAGAATGCGTTTATTACAGCAAATCAAGAAGCGCAGACAGCGGAAATTATACGCAGACTCGGCAGAGATTGCCCTATTCCCGCCTACGTCGTTCCAAACCCTGCATGTTGCTATACGCCCAACTTTACAGCAAACAATAACTGCGGCTGTAATAATGGGTGCTGCTGCTAAATAATATGGGTTATGATTGACAAACCTAACTGAATATGATATAATAATTGCGTAGGAGGTATTATTATGATAAAACGAATACGCAAATGTTATGGACATATGAAAGATAGGTGCTATAACTCGAAAGACAAAAATTATAAAAGATATGGCGGTAGAGGCATTACTATTTGTGATGAATGGTTAAATGACTATTACGCTTTTGAAAGCTGGGCGTTGGCAAATGGATATTCTGATGATTTAACAATTGACAGAATAAACAATGACGGCAATTATGAACCTAATAATTGCAGATTTGTAACTGTTAAAGGGAATAACAATAATCGTTCCAGCAATAAAAGATTTACCTATAATGGCAAAACGAAAAACCTTACTTAATGGTGTACAGAGTATAATATAAAATATCATACTGTATTATGCCGTTTAAGAGCAGGTTGGGACTTTCCAAAAGCATTATTAACGCCACCTATAAAAAGGGATAAAACTTCTCTTATAGGAAAGAGGTTTGGACGACTTATCGTTCAAGCATATGCAGGTGATGAATATATCGGTAGTGATAATAATTCGCGCTGGATATGTAAATGCGATTGTGGAAATACCACTATTGTAGGTCAAAATAAATTAAAAAGCGGTCATACTCAAAGTTGCGGTTGTTTGCAAAAGCAAAGAGCGGCAGAATACCAACACAATAAAGCCTCTCAACGCCATTTCCTGTCAAATGACAGTTGAGAAACAATCTATTCGGCAAGGCATAGGGCGTTTCTCTATGCCTTGTTTTGATTTTAAGGAGGACGAAAAAATGAGTTGCAACAGAAATTGCAATCGGCTTTGCCCGAGCCTTATTATAAGCACTTCGGTTGCCGTAGTAACTGTAAACGGAACAGATACCCTGCTAATCAATATCCCCGAAGGGACATACGCGAACGGCTGCAAGTATTGTATCGTGGTGGCGCAGAGCATACCGTCAACGGCGACAATCAATATGCCTGTGGCTATATCAATCGGCGGCGTTACGACAACGGTCTACCCTGTCACGAACAAGTGTTGTGCACAGGTCACGGCTTGCGCAATAAGAACTCGCACGCGCTATCCTATGTGCGTGAGCACAAGCGCGACGGGCGGCACGTTTAAGGTATTGAGCGGACTATGCTGTGCGCCAAATAACGCGCTGGAAAGCCTGCCCGTACCTACCACGCCAGCACCAGCAACGGCGGCGGCGGTTAGAACTACAAAAATAACGACTGTTAGGGAGGAAAAACAATGAATAACACTATGCGCAAAATTATAACTGATAGGCGTATGCGCGATTACGGCGATTATCGGGGGCGTGACCGTCGCGGCATGGATTACGGGCGCGATTATGACGAACCTATGTACGACGGACGGCAAGGCGTTAAAGGCACTGGGCGTTACGGAATAGGCGGAAGCAGATATTACGGACGGGACAGAGCCGAATACGATTATAATTATAATGATTATAACGATTACGGGCATGGCGATGATATGCGTCTTGGCAAGCACGATATTATTGCCTGGAAAGAGAAAATTGAGAACGCCGACGGGAGTTACGGTGAACATTTCAATCCTACGCAAATTCGTCAAGCCGTTCAGTCGCTCGGAGTTCAGATGAACAGATACAGCGAAAAAGAACTTTGTCTTGCGGCAAATATGCTGTATTCCGACTATTGCGAAGTATTAAAGCCGTTTATACCGCGTGAGAAAGAAGCAGTTATTTACGTCAATATGGCAAGAGCGTTCCTTGATGACCCTGACGCGGCAGTGCAGGGCGGCGAAAAACTCGCGGCATATTATTACGCGATTGTGGACGATGACGAATAATGTATCGTTTTTATAACCGTCGCCCTGACGGCGATTTACGCGAAGATTGCGTTTGCAGAGCGATAAGCGCGGCGACTGGTCTGAAATACGAAGCAGTGGAAAAATTACTCACGCTTACGGCTGAAAAATGCGAGTGCGACAAGCTGAATGTTTATTGCTACCACAATCTACTGGACGGCACGCTGTGTTACAGGCGATACAATGCCCACGGTGAAACTGTCGGCGAATTGTCGGAACGTTACAAGGATAAACGTCTGATAATTCGCATTAGGGGTCACCTAACATGTAGCTTGTACGGGAACGTGGCGGACACTTGGGATTGCACGGAAAAGTGCGCCGATGTCTATTGGATAATTGAATAACTACCGCACACGGCAGGCAGTCGGAAAAGATTGCCTGCTATTTTTTTATAAAAAAATTAAAAAAAATTAAAAAAAATATAAAAAAATGATTGACAAATAAAAATTTATATGATATAATATGTATGTAAATAAAAATTAAGGGTAACACCCTGAAGGAGTTAGAAATGGAAAAGATAGGTGAAGTAGTTGTTTATGTGACGTTTAACTTTGGTAGCGGAGCGTATGTTGGAGTAACCCTTTACGAAGGTAAGACGTTTGAAGAGTGCATACGATTAAGAAGCGAAAATATCGACGGATATATCGAAAACGGCAAATATATTAAATTATAATTTATAAGCCCCGCGCGTCGGACAAAAGGCGCGTAAAGGAACAAAACAATGAAGATAATCGAACCTACACACAAAGAGATAATGCAGTTTTTAGATTGCTGCCATTATTCCAAATGGCATAAAGGGCAATGCACTTGTCACGCCCGCGGGCAGTTCAAATCGTGTTACGAGCAGGCAAAAAGACGTCTGACACGAACCGAATATACCGAAGAAGAAATACAGCAAGCAAGAGAAGAAAACGCAAAAGCAATGGAAGCAATCAATAAAGCGATAGAAGAACTTTTTAATTAAAACAGCACCCCCTCCCGTGGGGATAAACGCGGGTATTAAGAGGTTATTTTATTATGGATATTAAAAAAGCTGAAAGATTTTTTGATTTAACGAAACGTATTGGAATTAAAAACTTAGGAGAACTTAAACGTTTTTTACAGAAAAACGAGATGAGCGTTGACGAGCTGTACTGTTTTCTTGAAAAAACGTTTGAAATATTTGAAAAAAAAGGAGGTGAATATAATGTTTAAGTTTAACGATTTGGCAAAGAGAATGCTGGAATATCGCGCAAAAAATCACATATCCGCGAAAGAATTTGCTAAGCTGTGCGGAATATCGTTGCAGACGGTATATTCCATTGAAAACGGTCATCAAAACCCGTCTAAAACAACGGTTATTAAAATCGAAGAAGTGATGAAAACCGATTTAATTAAACAGACAATTTTTTTGAAAAAGGAGTAAATTAAGAAAAAGGAGTAAATTAAAATGTTAAAAACAAAGATTACGAAAAACGGTGTTGAAGAATTGACGTTAAACGGCAATTTGACTGATATTACTATAGATGTTATAGCGCTTGTCAACAAAGTTTACGAAAGTTTACTTGAAAACGACAAGGATATTGCCGCGAAATACAAGGAATTTGTTACTGACGCCATAAACTACGGTGTAGTTTTTGCCACGGAAGAAAACGAGATACAAGACTGCATTAAAAACATACTGTCTAAATATTCGGTGGTGACGACAAAATGAGAATTTCGGCGTCAAAGGTAAAATGCTATAAGGCGTGTAAACGCGCGTATTACTTCCGATACGTTGAGGAGCTTGTGCCTGTGGAAACGGCGCAAACGTTACAGGACGGGAGTAATTACCACGCAATGCTCGAACAGTTGTATAACGACGGATATTACGTTGCGGACGTTGAAAACAACCCGAAAATTGCGGCAATGGCGGCGGCATATGAGAAGTATATCTATCCGCAGTTTAACGTGTATAAAGCCGAACAGTGGTTTGACTATAATATAACGCCGAAAGTGCAACTTGTGGGACGTTTTGACGGTATTGCCGATGACGGGCTGATTGTGGAACATAAAACCACGAGTGCGGACATTGACGATGAATACATTTACAATCTGCAATGGGACGAGCAAATACTTACATACATGCTCGTCAGCGGCAGAAACGAGATGTATTACACCGTATGCAAAAAGCCAACCATTCGGCAAAAACAGAACGAAACGACGGAAGAATATTACGAACGTTGTTGTGCGTGGTACAGCGAAGATACTGACAGAAAAATTCGCGTTATCAAAGTAACACGCAATGAACGGGAAGTTAAGGCGCATAAAATCGCGTTACGGTATATCGCGCGTGATATGGAAAAGGACGAAAAAGCTAAAAAGCCGAAAGAGTTTACGTTTTACCGCAATTGCTCAAACTGCACGGCATACGGGCGCAAGTGCGAATATGCGAGTATATGTCTCGACTATGACCCGAAGCTCGAATACGTTGAGTTTAAGAAAAAAGAGGAGGAGTAAATGCTGGAAAAAGATATTTGCGCTCATCTTGACGAAATCGCAAGAGATATAATAAGTAAAGTGCCCGTTGACATAAAAGATAAAATTTATTTTGCGGGCGGCTGTATTTATTCTCTTGCAAATAATCGACAGCCAAAAGATTATGACTTGTTTTTAGTAGACAATTCGCTTGTTGATAAGTTAAAACAGCTTGATATATGGGACTACACAAGCGAATATGCCTTAACGCTTGGAAAATATCAAATTATCACAAAATATTATGGTGAACCTTATGATTGCGTTGGGCAATTTGATTTCAAACATAATATGTATTATTACAAGCCGTTCACGGGTCATATTATTAGCGCAAACGAAGAAGAACTTGAAAAACAGTTTGATTGCTATAATTTTCTGCACACAAACGAATTGATTTTCAACGAAAATAGAGCGCGAGATATAGATGGAGTATTTTTACGAATTGGAAAATTTGTGGCACGAGGAATGATAATTAGCAAGCAGACAAAGAAAAAAATCAAAAAAAGAACAACAAAAAAATCTTTGCGTGAATATAAGAAAAGCAGAAAATCAAACAGAAATTATTATTAAAACAGGAGGAATAAAAATGTATCAGAGTTTGGAAGAACTTACAAAGACAAGAGAGCCTCACACGGCGTTGCTGTATTGCGCGCCTGGTGTAGGCAAGAGCACGGCGATAGGGCTTATCGCCGAACACAGCGAGGGCAAGACGCTTGTTCTGGACGTGGATAGGACAATCGTAAAAACGCTCGCAAAACATGAAGTTGTGAAAGACCTGTCGAAAATCGATGTGGAACGCGTGGACAATATACACACGTGGGACGATTGGTCAAAAAAACTCGCCGAACTCGGCAAGCTGAAAGAGGCGGGCAAGCTGGAATACACTACAATAGCCGTGGATAACATCAGCGAGCTGGAACGCTGTATTTTGTCAGACCTCGGAAGTCAAGGGAAAAACAAAGGCGTACCCGCGCAGGCGGATTATCAGTATATGCAGTTTAAGCTGGTAAACAGCTTGCGGTACTTGAAGTCACTCGGCGTAAATGTGGTGCTTACCGCGTGGGAAACGGTGCGCGACATCGTCCACCCCGACGGCACGAGTTACTCGCAGTTTATACCGAAAATTTCGTTGAAAATCGTCGACAACATTTGCGGTTTGTGTGATGTGGTTGGCAAGATTTTAGCAAAGCAGGACGGCACGCGCGGTATTGTGTTGGAAGCCACGCAGAGCATTTACGCAAAAAATCAAATCGACAGCCGAAAAGGCTGCCTTGTAGAAGATTTTATTGAAAAGGAGTAAAAAAACATGGAAAACGAATTTATCAGAGAAATTGAAATTAACGGTATTAAGGTTGAAGTTGACCTTAGAACGTGCAAGCGCATTGATACTTTTAAGATTGGAGACAATGTAAAAGTATTAAAAAAACAATATGGAGAAGAATACAAAGTATACAGCGGCGTTATTGTTGATTTTGTGAATTTCAAGGAACGTCCTTCTTTGGTAGTTGCTTATTTTGAAAACTCCTATAGCGGCGTAAATATTAAATTTGAAACAATCACAAAAGACAGCAAAGACATTGAAATTGCACCTTGTTTGCCTCACGAAATGAAATTAAATAAAGACCGTGTTGTAGATAAATTTGATATTGAAATTGCGGCAAAAGAAAGAGAAGCAGATGAATTAAGACAGAAAAAACAATATTTTATTGATAATTTTGAAAAACTCTTTGAGGAGGAATAAAAAAATGGAATGGAAATTTGAAAGAACTGAAAGCACTTTCGAGGAAATCCCCGTAGGCGAACATCGTGTCCGTATCGCGGACGCGGAAAAGGCAATCAGCAAAAACGGCAACGATATGCTCGTGCTTACGCTCGATGTGAGCGGGTACAAGTCAAGGCTGTGGCATTACGTTGTGTTTATGCCCGACCACCCCGAAATCACGAACAGAAACCTCACGTCGATTTTTGACAGCTTCGGAATTATTGACGGCGATTTTAACCTCGCGAATTGGAAAGGCAAAGTCGGGGCGTGCATGACTAAGCAGGACGAGTTCGGGACGAAGGTGCGGTACTTCCTGAGCAAGAAAAAGCAAGAAAGTTTGCCGCCTTGGAAAGAACCGTCGGCAAGTATGCCGAAGACAGCCGTACTCGAACCTGTGCAGGACGAGGATATACCTTTCTAAAACACAATCATCGATTATTTATTTTGATTATGAATAATAAACGTTTAGGCACAGCCTTTGAGCGTGAGTTTTGTGAGCTGTTAGCCGCTCGCGGGTTTTGGGTACATTTTATGACCCCGTCCGCGAAAGGCTCACAGCCGTGCGATATTATTGCGTGTAAAGATGACGTTCCGTTTTTGTTTGACTGTAAAACGTCGGAAAGTAAAGTTTTTCGGATAAACAGAGTTGAAGATAATCAGCGTTTTGCGTTCGAGCGATTTATAAAATGCGGCAATTTTTATTGTTTTTTCGCGGTTAAGCACGATGATAAGATATATGTAATTCCGTGGCTTGATATTGTAAATCACGGAAAAATTGAACTTAACGACGATATGCTGATTGACGTGTGGAGATTTATGTTATGATTTTTACGTTAAAAAACAAAATCACAATTGAAGACCCGACCCCCGAAGTGTTAGCGTATTGTATTGACAAAATTTTGTTTTTGTGATATAATAAAATAGCCTTGATAAGTATGTCGGTGCTTGTCAAGAGAACTAAATATTTATCAAGGTATAAACCATTATGCGGAAAGTTGCCGACACAATAAGTACGCATAGTGGTTTTTCTTTTGCGTATTATGTTTACTGTTTATATGCACATATGTCCTAATAATAAAATTTATATTGGTATTACTTCTCAAAAACCTAATGAACGGTGGATAAATGGAAAAGGCTATCAAAACAATATTCATTTTTACAGAGCTATACAAAAATACGGTTGGAATAATATCAAACATAAAATAATTGCTGAAAACTTGACTGCCGAACAAGCACAAAAACTTGAAATTGAATTGATTGAAAAATATAAAAGTTTTAATCCTGATAAAGGGTATAATAAAAGCATAGGTGGTCAATTCGGTATGTATGGAGTAAAACATTCCGAAGAAACAAAACGAAAAATTGGAAATTCTGTTAGAGGCGAAAAACATTATTTGTTTGGTAAACACTTATCGGAAGAAACTCGACATAAAATGTCAATGAGCAGAACAGGGCATATTGTTTCTGAAAGTACTCGTAAAAAAATAAGTGAAAATCATAAAGGAAAAAAAATGCCTGAAACTGCAATAATAAAAATGGCTAATTCAAAAAGAGGAAAACCAGCAAGTAAAATAACTTTACAAAAAGCCGCAGAAAAAAATAGAAAACCTATTATGTGTTTAGAAAATAAAAAAATATATACTTCTATTAAAGAAGCGAGTAAACAGCTTAGTATTGATAGTAGAAGAATAAGTGAGGTTTGTTCTGGAAAGAGAAAAACAATATTTAATTTACATTTTAGATATTTAACGGAGCAAGAAAAATGTCAGTTTTTACAATCACAAACGAATTGATTATTGACAATCCAACAAATGCAATGCGCAAGTGGTGCCGAGACAATCTTATTATTCCAAACCCACAATACGCAAAGGCGGAAGCAAAGGCGGAAGCAATGGGAAAATGGACGGGCAATATAGCAAAAACTTTGCAAATGTATTATACCGTAGGAAGCCAGCTTCGCTTGCCTTTTGGCATAGCAAGGAAATTTTATAAACTGTTCAAAAATGACGTATCGCAAATAAACGCTTTATTTGCCCCTATAAGGCGCAAAACATATAACAGTAGTATAAGTTTACGCGAATACCAAAAAAATGCCGTAGAGGCGGCATTAAAGGCGCGTAACGGCGTTTTGGTTTCTCCTTGCGGTAGTGGCAAAAGCGAAATGGGACTTGAAATAGCTGCAAGAATAAGCGGACGTACCCTGTGGATTGTTCACACTTGGGATTTAGCAAATCAGATATTGAACCGCGCGGCTATACGGTATAATATCTCAAAAAAAAGTTACGGGCAGATAGCTGCGGGGAAAGTAAATATAGGAGATGTGTTTACCGTTGCGACCGTTCAAACGCTTGCGAGGATAGACTTGGCAAAAATTCAAAATGAATTTGACTGCATTATCGTAGATGAATGTCAGCATGTTTGTTCATCGGCGGACAAGGTAACACAATTTGAAAAAGTAATTACAAGCCTTTGCTCCCCTTATCTTTATGGTATCACCGCCACGCCATATCGCGCGGACGGATTAGAGCGTTGTATGTTCGCCTTGCTCGGCGACGTCATCCACGAAGTGCCACAAAGTGCAGTCGCGGGGAATACCGTGCCCGTAAAGGTGAAATTCGTTAGCACGAATTACACCCCCGATATCGACAAAATAACCGACGGCGACGGTACGCTGAATTACGCAAAGTTAATCAGCGATATAACCGAAAATAAAGACAGGAACGCCGTTATCGTGGGGGAGATACAACGCGCGGCACAGAACGGCGGAGTACTGGTGCTGTCGGACAGGTTGCAGCACCTTGACGGTATGGAAAAACGGCTTTGTGCCGTTTTACCATACCGCACCGCACGCCTCGGCATTGCCTCCACAAAGGCAGAAAAAGAACGCCGCGCAAGAATACTCACGGACTTGAACAACGGAGAGTTAAACGTCGTTTTTGCGACGTACAAGCTGGCGAAAGAGGGGTTAGACGTGCCGAACTTGCGCACGGTGGTATTCGCCACGCCGCAGAAAGACAAGACGACCGTCATACAATCGGCTGGGCGAGTTGCCCGAAAAGCCGACGGCAAAAAGTACGGAACTATTATAGATTTTTCAGATGACTTTGGTTTGCTTTACGGCTATGAAAAAAAGAGAAAAAATTATTATATAAAAAATGGATTTAATTTTATATGATTTTGATTGGCATACATAGTTAATTTGTAGTTTAATGTATTTTATGAATAAATTTACT
>ERZ1090880.361-NODE-361-length-25630-cov-10.884223_pt1 | contig 25630 bp, 42 predicted proteins | sample MGYA00478471_ERZ1090880 | MGnify/ENA primary metagenome ERZ1090880 (study PRJEB33644, sample SAMEA5815734) | chicken gut metagenome | biome: Chicken; feature: Gastrointestinal Tract; material: Caecum | place: Ireland | collected 2019-01-01 | study: A study of the... | reverse complement strand
CCTAACCGTCAAACTGCCGAAAGGCGGTGACGGGAGATGATTTTTCAGCCGGGTAGTGGGGGAAGCGGCGGGGGGATTACTGTTCAATCCGGGATTTTTTCTACATCCTCCCAAAATAGATCGGTAAGCTTTGGCTTTGAAGCGAAGGTGGTTTTTGTTAGATTAAGTGCACAAGGTGGCCTGCCTAATTTTGTGGATCAGGGGGGTACAGCATTAGTGTACAACTTATCTGGAGAAGAGGCGAATATGGTTTTTCTTAGTGCAGATGGGAAAACTTTGACTTCTAATACAAATCAAGGAATTAATTACCTCGCACTCGGCTAAAAGGAAGGTGGTGGCATGGCTGCGAGGCTGACGGATAAGCAGAAAAAGAAAATAGTGGCTGATTATCTGGAAACCGAGAGCTATAATGCCACGGCAAAGATGAACGGAGTCTGTGGGCAGACTGTGCGCCGAGTTGTTGAGGAATCTCAAGGAATCACTGAAAATCTCAAGCGAAAAAAAGAGGCAAATACAGCCGACATTCTTGCATACATGGAAGCACAGAAGAACCGTGTTTGCGAAATCATTGATATTAGCTTAGAGGTCCTGCCGGATAAAATCAGGAACGCAAAGACCGCAGCGGACGTGACCACGGCTATGGGAACGGTTATCAGCAAATGGGCAGAAGTCAAGGACAGTGTCGACAGCGACGGCGTGCAGGTGGTAATAGATGTCTGAGGTAAGATTATCAGAAGTTCTTGGCCCTGCGTTCCACATGATGGCTCATGATGTGTTTCAGCATGGGCATACGCATTATGATTTGTCCGGCGGGCGTGGATCCCTGAAGTCCTCCTGTGTGTCTCTGCTTGTCCCATTGATTTTGCTGACGAATCCCAATACACATGCTCTTGTGCTGCGCAAAGTCGGGAACACTCTTCGGGACAGCGTATACGCGCAATACCTGTGGGCAATCGGGGAGCTTGGAATGGCTGCTTATTGGACGGCCAAGGTGCAGCCCATGGAGCTGATTTATAGGCCAACAAAGCAAAGGATTATGTTTCGCGGCGCAGATGACCCCATGAAAATCAAGTCTATCAAGGTGCCGTTTGGCTACATCGCCGTGACGCACTTTGAAGAGAAAGACCAGTTTGCCGGTCGGGCGGAAATTCGAACCATCCTCCAATCCACAATGCGTGGCGGCTCTAAGTTCTGGAACTTCGAGAGTTACAATCCGCCTATCAGCCGTGATAACTGGGCGAACAAAGACAGCCTGGAGGAAAGACCGGATAGGCTTTGCCACAAGAGCACATACCTGGAAGCACCACCGGATTGGCTTGGAGAACAGTTTTTGCTTGAGGCCGAACACCTGAAAGAAACGGATGAGCGGGCTTACCAGCATGAATATTTGGGAATTCCGGTTGGAACGGGCGGAAACGTCTTTGACAACCTGGAGTTGAGGGAGATCACAGACAAAGAAGTCAGGACATTCGACCGCATCTATCAGGGCACAGACTGGGGATATTTCCCGGACGCCTATGCTTTTATCCGGCTCCACTACGACAAGACAAGGGAAACTATTTACTTAATCGACGAGAACTATGTTCACAAGCAGAGTAACGAGACCACAGGGAAGTGGATAAAGGATAAGAAGTACACGGATGCTTACATTATCTGCGACAGCGCGGAGCCGAAAAGCGTTGCGGATTATCGGGCATTAAGTCTCCCAGCTAAGTCAGCCATTAAAGGGCCTGGCAGTTTGGATTACTCAATGAAGTGGCTCGCAAGACGTAAAATCGTCATTGATAGAAAAAGGACCCCATACGCTTACGAAGAGTTTGTTAATTATGAGTACGAGCGAAACAAAGACGGCGAAATTATTAGCGGCTATCCAGACGAAAATGATCATGTAATATCCGCTGTTCGATATGCGCTTGAACCGGCCTACCGGAGAATGGGGGTGATCGCTTGAACGTCATCGAAAAACTGAAACAATTAGGCTATTCCACGGTTGACGAGGATTTTTACAGAAAGGTCAGCGAGTGGAAAAGTTGGTATACGGGTGACGTTAAGGGATTTCACCGCTACAAGGTCAGGAACGGCCATAATACTGTCAGATGCAAGAGATATTCTCTCGGGATGGGGAAGAAAATACCGGAGGACTGGGCTAATCTCCTGATGAATGAGAAGGTTAGCATCACCCTAGAAGGCCGGCGGGAGCAGGAATTTGTTGACCGGGTATTCGAGGAAAACAACTTCCTAGTCAAGTCTAGCGAAATGCAGGAAATGGCGTTTGCCCTTGGCACGGTCGCTTTTATCCCGCGAGTTGTAGGGATGGAGGCAACGGAGGCGGGGCCTATCCCAGGCAGCGCAAGTGGCATCGTGATGGACTATGTGACAGTGGAGCACATCTGGCCTATTGCGTGGCAGAATGGGATTATTACAGAGTGTGCCTTCTCCAGCGTAGTGACAGTAAACGGAGAAGATTACTGCTACCTGCAAATTCATCACAAAGTAAACGGCCTGTATGACATCGAGAACCGGATTTACCACTTCCGCAATGAAAATCTGGACGCAGAACTGCCGTTGACTGATGTGCCGGGATTTGAGCGTGTGCCCCCTGTGGTACATACAGGCTCTGATAAGCGACAGTTCGTGATTGACCGGCCAAACATCGCCAATAATTTCGATTATTCCATCCCGCTTGGGATTTCCGTGTTTGCAAACGCAATCGACGTTATGAAAGGCGTGGACATCGCCTATGACAGCTATGTGAACGAGTTTGTATTGGGCAAGAAGCGGATCATGGTAAAGCCAGCAGCGACGGAATACCTGGACGGTGAGCCGATTTTTGACAGTGATGACCTTGTGTTCTATGTTCTCCCAGAGGACGTGCAGGACGGGGCGGTTATTACACCGATTGACATGGCTCTTCGAACGCAGGAACATAACACAGGCATCCAGGACCAGCTCAATCTATTGTCCAGCAAGTGCGGATTTGGTGAGAACCATTACAGATTCGACCAGGGTAGTGTTTCAACGGCGACGCAGGTCATCAGCGAAAACTCCACCATGTTCCGCACCATCAAGAAGCATGAAATCATTCTGGAGCAGGTTTTGATTGAGCTGTGCCGGATCATTCTCCGGCTTGGGAACACAGCCATGAACGCCGGGCTGAATGAGGATGTGGAAATCTCCATTGACTTCGATGATTCCATCATTGAGGATGACCAGACCAACTTTTCCCGTGACATGCAGATGCTAAGCGCTGGGATACTCAATGATTGGGAGTTTCGGATGCGCTGGCTCAATGAGGACGAGGCCACAGCAAAGGCGGCGCTTCCTAAAATGGAGGACATGACGACCGAACAGCAACAGGAGGTTGAATAATGAAAGCAAGTGCAAGTATAAGCATTGGAGACTGGTATAAATCGGTTGATGTAGAACTTGATTCCACATCTGAAAGCGATGTCAAGTTTGCAAAAACAGCGCTTTCGACTATTGCTGAAATTAAAGAAGCTCCTAAAAAAATTACATTGGATGTTGATGGATGGGCGATTAAGAAAGCCGTCGATGAGGCGTTTGGTTCCGTTTTTTCGGATGATAAAAGGTGAAATATCCATTTGCCCCGGAGGTCCTTGACGCCCTACCGGAAGAACTTGCCGAACTATACCGAAGCCTTGAATCCCAGCTTTTGGATGAAATTTGCTCCCGTCTTAACCTTGCGGACCGGCTGAACGAGGCCACCGTCCAGTCCATCCGTGCGCTACGTTCCCATGGTATCAGCCAGCAGGAGATTGAGCGGGCAATCCGCCGCACTACAAACATCAGCGAAAAGAAGTTGACCGAGCTGCTGGACGATGTGGTGGAGCGGAATCAGAAATATTACTCCGAGTTGATAGGCATAGCCGATGTGACCGCGCCGCAGACGCTTTTGAGCATCGAGGACACCTATGCCATATACGAGCAGACACGTCAGACGTTCCGCAACATCACGCAGTCTATGGCGTTCCTTGTGGATAATGGCCGGACATTGCTTGCACCGGCAAGGGCGTATCAGTCCTGCCTAGACAAGGCAATTCTCAAAATTGAAGCGGGAGCGACAAGCTACAATGAATCGATTAAAGATGCTGTCCGGGAATTAGCTGATAGTGGACTAAAAGTTGTAAACTATGAATCGGGGCATATTGACGCTGTAGATACAGCAGTGAGAAGGGCTGTACTAACAGGAGTAAATCAACTCAATCAAAAATATAGAGAGCAGTCTATGGATTATTTGGGCACTGATTTAGTTGAAGTTACTGCCCATTTAGGCGCGAGAAACATTCCTGGCCCGCTTGGTTTCGAGGCACATTCTGAGTGGCAAGGGAAAGTGTATAAATGGAATAAGTAGCAAAGCCTCAACTTGACTTTTTGAGTTCCGTAAAATATAATGATATTGTGGAACTCAAAAAGTGGGGTGATAAATGATGTCTCCACGCACAGGACGGCCAAAAGCCGAAAACCCCAAAAGGCACGATGTTAAAGTTCGGCTTGATGATGATACCGCAAGGCGGTTAGATGAGTTTTGCCGAGAAAAAGGTTTGACACGGGCCGAAGCCATTAGAAACGGGATTGCGTTGCTTTTGGATCAGCGGACATAAAAGAAGGACGCCCACTGTCCGGCAAGACAAGCGTGGACACCCTATCACCACCCGCGAGGGGATGGCAAATACATTATGCCACACCTTCAAAGGAAAATCAATCGGAGGTTTTGCATAGTGAAAGAAAAACATAATTTGACAGGACAGAAATTTGGCCGATGGATTGTTACTGGATATGGAAAACCAAAACAGCAAACAAGCGGACAATATAAAACGACTTGGCATTGTATATGTGCTTGTGGAGAAGAAAGAGATGTACTTGAAACAAACTTAATCCGTGGGCTAAGTACAAGTTGCGGCTGTATCAGGAAGGAAAAATGCGGGGACAGGTTAAGACAGTTGAACAAAACGCACGGCGACTCCCACACAAGGCTTTTCAGAATATGGACCGGGATCAAGACAAGGTGCTTTGACAAAAATGACAAGACATATAAACGGTACGGCGGTAGAGGCATTAGTATGTGCCAAGAGTGGAAAGACGATTTTACGAAGTTTAGGGATTGGGCGCTTGCGAATGGATATTCTGACGAATTGACTTGCGACAGGATAGATAACGACAAGGGATATTCCCCCGATAATTGCAGATGGGCAACCTATAAACAGCAAGGAAGAAATACTAGCAAAAACACGCTTTTGACCATAAACGGAGAAACACTCGCAGCGGCAGAATGGGCAGAAAGAAATGGAATCCAAAAAGAATTGGTGTATGGTCGCCTGAAAAAGGGATGGACGCCGGAAGAAGCCGTTTCCACAAAACCGTTTGAGAGGGAGGAAAGGCGAGGAAAGTATCAGATTACATACAACGGGGAGACGCATACTTTAGCAACATGGGCAAAGATTTTGAATATCCCAAGAAGAAACCTGTATCAGCGGATTTACCTTTGTGGGTGGAGCGTGGCGCGAGCCTTTACTGAACCTATTGATACAAGGAAAGGCGCAAGACATAAACGATAAAAAGGGGGTGGTCATATGGCAGAATACCCGGACTTTGTGAAATCGTGTGGACTTGGACATGTGCAAGGAATCGGGGGTGCTTAGGCAAATTGTCGGCATAGCTTCTGGCCGTTTATCGAAGGTGTCAGCGAAAGAACCTACACCGACGATCAATTGGAGGCCATGAAGCCGGAAAACCACAAATTCACCTTTGAGGGCAAAGAGTATGACGGATACAGTGCGAGTCAGAAGCAACGGCAAATAGAACGCACTGTCCGCAAGCTAAAGCGCGAGCAGACCGCATATAAGGCCGCTGGACTAACAGAGGAAGAACAGGCCGTAACAGCCCGCATTCTCCGATTAAACAAGGAATACAAAGCATTCAGCGAAGCGGCAGGGCTTCCGATGAAAAGGGATAGAATGAGGGTGGAGTATTGATCAAAACCATCAAAGGGCAGGATTGGTATTGTTGCCCTCACTGCGGAAAGGCACTTTTTCCAATTCGAAAAGATACAAAAGTGCAAAACATGCCATTCCGATGCAAGGCGTGTAAGCATGACATAGAAGTAAATATTTAAGAGCCAAGAGCCTGTGAGCCAAGAGCCATTGATTACCGAGATTCGGTAGTTGATGGCTCTTTTTTATTTGCCGAGAGGCGTAAAACCGCAGGGCGACGGCCCTGACAATAAACGGAGGTAATACCATGAGCGAACCTATCAATAATCCTACCCCGGCCCCTGCGCCGGAGCCCACGCCTGAGAAGACCTTCACCCAGGCGGAAGTGGATGCCATGATCGGCAAGCGCCTTGCAAAGGCAATGAAGGGAATGCCCAGTGAAGAAGAGCTGACTGCCTACCGAACCTGGCAGGCTGGACAGGCCGGAGAAAAAGAACGCTGGGACAAGCTGACCGGAGAGCGGGACACCCTGGCCGGAAAGCTGACCTCTACAGAGAGCGAACGAGACCAGTTGAAGCGTGAACTGTATGTCCTGAAGAAAGGCGTTACCGGCGAAGAGGCTGAGTTTATCGCATTCAAAGCTGCAAAGATGGTGGATGACAAGACCACCTTTGAGCAGGCCGTGGACGAGCTGACAGCTGACCGCAAGAAAACCACATTTGATTGGACTGCTCCTGTCGGTAGTGGAAGCACAAAGACAGGAGAAAATGACGTGATGAACGCCCTCATCCGGGGCGCACTGAAATGAAAGGAGAACGTAAATGGCTGTTGATATTATCGACAGAAGCAAACTGTCCGGGCTTATCCCGGAGCCCGTAACCAGAGAGATTATCCAGGGCGCTGTCGCTGAGTCCGCCGTCCTGCGGATGGCCCGGCGGCTGCCCAATATGACCAGCAAGACCCAGACGCTGAACGTTCTGGACGCTCTGCCCACCGCCTACTTTGTAAACGGCGAGGCTACTTCCGGTGCGGCTGATTCCAAAGCATCTTTGAAGAAGACCACCAACATGGCGTGGGACAAGAAGAAGATTTACGCAGAGGAAATTGCCGTCATCGTGCCCATCCCCGAGGCTGTTCTGGATGATTCTGACTACGACATCTGGGGTGAGGTCCGCCCCCGCCTGACTGAGGCGTTCGGCAAGGTCATCGATGCCGCCATCCTGTATGGTACGGACAAGCCCACATCCTGGCGAGAAGGGCTTGTCCCGTCCGCAGAGACGGCTCAGGCGGTGGTAACCGCAACGACGGATATCTTTAAGGACATCATGGGCGAGGGCGGTGTTATCGCCAAAGTGGAGGAGAGCGGCTACATCCCCAATGGCGTGATGGCCGCAATTCAGATGCGGGCCAAGCTGCGCGGCCTGGTGGACAAAAACGGTCAGCCCATCTTCAAGACCGACATGCAGGGGGACACCCGCTATGCACTGGACGGTATGAGCATGTACTTCCCCGTGAACGGCGCTTATGACCCCGAAGAGTCCCTTGCGATTGTCGGTGACTGGAGCCAGTTGGTCTATGCCATTCGTCAGGATATGACCTTCAAGATCTTTGACAGCGGAGTTGTGCAGGACCCGACCAGCGGAGCCATCCTGTACAACCTGATGCAGAACGACATGGTTGCCCTCCGCGCCGTCATGCGGCTGGGCTGGGAGATTCCTAACCCCATCAATGCCTACAATGTTGGGAATGCTAATGCTTTCCCTTTTGCTGTCTACGCACCGGCGGGGGAATAACGCCCCCGGTCGAAGAAACGGGCCTCGTCGGCTCGGGGGTAGTAGGTAAAGCCAAGGTTGGCAGAAAGAGAGGCACATAATGGCGTATACACCAACTACATGGACAGACGGTGATCTGATTACCGCTGAAAAGCTGAACAAGCTTGAGGCTGGTGTGCAGAACGAGCAAGTTGGACCACAGGGGCCTAAAGGAGATACCGGGGCGCAAGGTCCGAAAGGTGATAAAGGAGATACTGGGGAACCCGGATCCCAGGGGCCTGCTGGGGCTGACGGGAGAGACGGTGCGCAAGGCCCCGCCGGAGCGGATGGAAAGTCCGTTAAGGCCATTGCGCTGACCACGACGGCGGGGGCAGTCACAGGCGGGACCTGCACGCTCAGTGACGACTCCACAATCGCCATTACAGTTACCACAACTGACGCATAGGAGGTCCTTTGATGGCTTACGCAGATTATGAGTATTACGCAACTACATACCTGGGGACAGCCATTAAAGAGGACGATTTCCCGCGCCTGTCCCTGCGTGCAAGTTCCTTCTTGGACTACTACACGCAGGGCCGGGCGGCTCAAAACTCCGATTTGGATGCACTGAAAATGGCTTGCTGCGCTGTTGCTGAACAGTATCAGCACATTGACACAGCACAATCCCTGGCGCAAAAGTCCCTGTCTGCGTCCTTGGAGTCTGATGGAGAACTGCAAAGCCAGACCGTGGGGAGCTGGTCCAAGACCTACCGGAGCGGCGGAGACAGCGCACAGCAGGCGCTTTCCTCTATCCAAACGGCACAGGCAGCGCTCGCTGCAATCGTGCAGCAGTATTTAGGTACAACCGGGCTTCTGTATCGAGGGAGGGGGTGCTGCTGTGTTCCCTCATGTTGTGACACTCTATAACGTAATTACGGAAGAAGACCCATCTACTTTCGAAGAGACGACCGTCAACCACATAACGATTCTGCGTGGTGTATTGTTGGATGCTGTCAAAGCCAAAAACGTCAACGAGAGCGGCTTGGTTGGGGCAGATGCGGTCAACCTCTATATCCCGATTGATGTTGAAGCGGTGGACGGTGTGACCGGCGAGCCAAAGCAGTACAAAGGCCCTATTGAGTTCTGGAGGGCAGAGGACAAAACCGGATTGTGGACACTATCCACAGGAGAAAACACCTTCTTTGTAAAAGGTGAAGCCGTTCATCCTGACTGGTCTGCGCAGAAAATCGACGCCGCTTACGATGATGTCTACAACGTGAACACGGTGGATTTCAAGGATTTTGGCGGAGACATGAGTCACTGGGAAGTCGGGGGGAACTGAGATGTTAAAGTTTTCTGTTCACACCAGCGGTCTTAGTGCAATACCGGATAGGTTAAGGACCGCCTCTGAAAAAGCAGAGCACACAGTTGCTATCCAAGTACAAAAAGATACTTCTCCGTATGTTCCAGCCTTGACTGGCTCGCTTGACCAAAGAACAAGGGTGGACGGTTCCGAAGTTATTTACCCAGGCCCCTATGCCCGCTACCTCTATCACGGAAAAGTTATGGTTGACCCGGAAACCGGAAGCACATATGCCCCAAAAGGCGGGACAAAAGTTGTTACTGACAAAAACTTGGTGTTCAACAAAGCAATGCACAGTCAAGCGCAAGCATACTGGTTCGAGGCCAGCAAAGCAGAAAACATGGATAAATGGCTAAGAGTGGCAGATAAGGCGGTGAAACGTGATATCTAGGGAAGAAAAACCGAAAATTTTAGCTTCCTCGGAAGAAGTTGACCGCATTTCCCGCTCTATGCTGATTTGGGCCAACACCTTTCCGGACAAGCCGGTTACTGTCATCAAGTACGAGTTTTTGGACATTGACGAAGCCTCCGGAGATGATACCGCTATGGCCTTGTCCACCATCCAGGGAACGTACATTACGCAGCAATACATTATCGGCGGATATCAGGCTGAATACCAATTCAAGCTGATTTATCGAATTAAGCCCGGAAACAGCAACGACAAACGGCTCCAGGCGGACGAGATGCTGAACAGTTTTGGAGACTGGGCAAGAACACAAAAGCCGGACCTTGGAGACGGGATCAACGCCTTGAGGGTCGAACCCACAACTCAGTCCTCCAAGTTCGCCCAATACGAGGACGGATACGAAGACTATCAAATCTTGATGCGCTTGACTTATGAAGTCAACGCGTGAAAGGAGTGAAATCCATGGCAGATTTAGAGTTTAACACCACAGAGGGCCAGACTATTGCCCGAGAACTGTTGATTGCATATCTGAACACCGGGGATTCTGAGACACCTGCATGGTCCGCGATTGGTAAGCGAGTGGAGGAGTCCGACGAGGAAATGGACTGGTCCGCTGAGTCTACCCAGGACATTTTGGGAAGCACCTGGACCACCATGCAGAAGCCGGTAATTACACAGTCGTTTGACCCCGTCCCTCTGGACGCTGGAGACCCTGCGGCGGTCAAGCTGTGGAATCTTGGCGTAAAGGATCAGAATGCCCAGGCGCTGGCAAATATGGATATGCTGATTGCCCATTATTATGCCACAGCTGAAAGCTCCAATTTTGCGGAGCGGTATAGTGGGTCCGCTATTTCTATTAACCGGATCGGCGGAACCGGCGGCGGAAACCTGGAGATCGGTTTTGACGTGACCTACGGCGGCACCCGGACCCTTGGCACTGTGACCAACAGCGCAGGGACTGTGAAATTTACTGCGGACGAATGAAAAACGGGTACAGTCTGACCGGCTGTACCCAAACTTTAAGATATGGAATACGGATTGCCAGAAAGCGTAAATATTTCAGGGGAAAACTTCAAAATTCGCTATGATTTTCGGGTTATTCTTGACATTTTCGAGGCATTGAATGACCCGGACATGGACGACCAGGAACGAATTATCGCCGTTTTGACCATGTTTTACCCGGATTTTGATGAAATTTCAGACTACGAAGAAGCCACAAGGGAGCTTTACAAGTTCATCAACGGCGGGAAAGAAAGCAACAGCGAAAAAAAGCACACAAAGCTGGTGGATTGGCAGCAGGACTATCCGCTGATTATTGCTCCTATCAATCGAGCGGTTGGAAATGAAGTCCGAAGAATCCCCTATGATATGGAATCCAACACAGGCGGGTTCCACTGGTGGTCCTTCCTGTCTGCTTATCAGGAAATTGGGGATTGTTTGTTTGCCCAAGTCGTAAGAATCCGAGAAAAGAAAGCAAAAAACAAGAAAATGTCTAAAGAAGATCGGGAGTTTTACCGAAAAAACAGAGACATTATCGATATTCAGCAGAAATACAGCGAAGCAGAGGAAGCCCTGATTGCTGAACTACTAGGGAGGAAAACAAATGGAGAAAATTAGCATTTCCAATTCTGTAAAAAAGATTCAGGTCAACGAAAGCGGGGATTTTATTACCTTTGACCCGAGGGACCAGGGATTTAATAATCGTTTTCTTGTTTTGCTCCAAGAGTTTTCCGAAAAAAAGGACGAATACGACAAAAAGCTGGAAGAAATCAGCGCAATGCCGGGCGATACGGACAAGCAGCAGATCGAGCGGGCGCTTGCCGCCGTCCGTTTCAACTCCGAACTGTGCGACTGGATGACAGGCCAGATCAATGCGGTATTCCAAGACGATGTGAAGCAGAAAGTCTTTGGAGATATTATCCCGACCGGGGAGGCGTGGGCCGAATTTCTGTACCAGCTTGCCCCTATTATCCAGACTTCCAGAGCGGAACAGAGTGACCGGGTAAGGAAATACACAGCGAAGTACAAGAGGTAATTTGTTATGGCTGAACGTGCAGACGGCTCCATCATTATTGATGTAAAAGTTGATACTGCTAAGGCGGAAAAAGGGCTTAATGACCTGAATGACGAAGCGGAGGGGCTTTCAAAACCTCTAAAAGACACCGAGAAAGCCGCCTTTTCCCTTGGGGACGCGATCAAAGCGAATGTTATTTCCAATGCAGTAGTTTCCGGCTTTGGGATGCTGACTGACGCAGTTAAGGGGTTTGCCGCTGGTATGGTTGGCACCGCCGCAGACTTGAAAGCCGAAGCGTCCCAGTATGAACAGACATTTGGAGACATGGGCGACACCGCCACAAGCGTTATCTCTGATATTGCGGATTCCACCGGTATTTTGGAGACACGACTGAACAGTGCGGCTACATCTATCTATGCGTTTGCCCGGTCCTCTGGCGGCTCCGAGCTGGAATCTATGGATTTGATGGAGGGCGCTCTTACGGTGGCGGCAGATGCGGCAGCGTACTATGACCGCTCCCTGGACGAAACCACCGAACAGCTTATGTCTTTTTTGAAAGGCAACTACGAAAACGATGCGGCTTTGGGCCTATCTGCCACAGAGACTACCCGAAATGCCGCCGCCATGGAGCAGTTTGGAAAAGAATTTAACGACCTGTCGGAAATCCAGAAACAGCAAGTCCTTTTGCAGATGGTAAAGGACGCGCAAGAGCTTTCTGGTGCAATGGGACAAGCAAGCCGGGAATCGGACGGCCTGGAAAACGTGATGGGAAACCTGAATGAAGTAGGTCGGCAGATTCAAGGGAGCATCGGTGCGCCCGTTCTGGAGGCCATTATTCCGGCCATTCAGGAAATTACAAATTCCCTTATGCAATGGTCAGAGGGGATGGACTGGGACGCATTTGGAGACGCAGTAGGCGGCTTTGTTACTGGAATTATTGATAACGGCCCCACAATTATTTCACTGATTGCTGGTATTGCGGCGGGATTCGTAGCTTGGAACGTGGTATCAACCATCCAGGGTGTTGTAGCGGCTATCACAGCATTCCGCAAGGCCAACGAGGGGGCCACCATTGCCCAGCTTGCCATGAATGCGGCAATGAACGCAAATCCCATCGGGATTGTGATAACTGCAATCACAGCTCTTGTAGCTATCATTGGGACGCTTTGGGTTACGAATGAGGATTTCCGAAACGCAGTCATTGAAATTTGGGAAAACATCAAACAGGCATTCATTGACGCATGGGAGGCAATCAAAGGGGCCTGGGATGCGGCACAGCCGTATTTTCAGGCTATTTGGGATACCATTGTAGCAATTTTTACACCTGTTGCGGAAACCTTGACTGGATTCTTCACCGCCGCATGGAACGGCATTCAGGGTGTTTGGGATGCGGCTACCGGATTCTTTGAAAATATCTGGAACACCATCGAGGGAATCTTCTCTGTTGTTGAGTCTGTCCTTTCCGGAGACTTTGAGGGCGCATGGAACGCGATTCAAAATGTTTTTGACGGCTGGGAGGACTTTTTCAGCGGCCTTTGGGAAGATTTAACCGGAATCTTCTCAGATGCGTGGGATGTATTTAGCGGAATCGGAAGTGACATTGTAAACGGAATCAAGAACGGAATCTCCAGCGCATGGGAAGGGCTGAAAAGCTGGTTCAACGGCCTGTGGAATGGACTTTTTGGAAACCGAAAGGCATCTGTTACAGTTGAGAAGCGGGCAGTTGATGCAGCCACATCCAGGTCGGCAAGCCTGGCTTCGGCCTCCCGCATGATCGCAGACGCGCCACGGCTTGCCACCGGCTCTGTTATCCCACCGAAACGGGAGTTTTTGGCGGTGTTGGGTGACAACAAGCAGGAGACAGAGGTGGTATCCCCTCTGTCCACCATTGAACAAGCTCTCGAAAATGTTATGAGCCAAATGGGAAGCGCAAGCCCTCAGCAGATCAATTTGGTCGTTGACGGTAAGGTCCTCGCAAAAGTCATTGTCCCAAAAATCAATGACATGACCCGTCAGGCTGGGCGGTCCGTATTGCTGATTTGAGGTGTCCTATGGAAGTATTGGTAATCAACGGACATGACTACACATCTTTTGTCGAAAGTAAAGGCTATGGCTGGTCCCGTGAAGACCTTGACAGCGAGAAAACAACCAGAACCAAAGACGGTAAGCTCCGCCGGGACAAAATCGGGACCAAACGAAAACTGAGCTACAACATGTTCCACATGACCAGGGCACAGTTGGCACAACTTGACGATGATTTGAGCCAGCCTACATTTTCCGCCACCTACCAAGACCTTCATGGGGTGATGACAAAAACTTTCTATTGTTCGTCGTTCTCCGCCACGCTTGCCACCGCCTACGACGAGGACGGAGCGTGGGAGGACGCAACGTTTAACATGATCGAGGTGTGACATGGCGCAAATCACGAGCGCACTGTGGAAAACCTTGTTCCGTATGCCAAACACTGTCAGAGAGTACCAGTTTGACATCAACGGAACGATATATGGACCGGAAGCGGAGGTCGAGCACAATGTGACCAGCGAGTCGCACACAGAGGACCAGCCAACCGGCAACGCCTCATGCGCATCCCTGACAATCAGCCTCTACGCAGATAGTATTCCCAGGAGCGCAACCATCAAGCGGTATATTCGGCTGAGAAACGGCGAACAAATCTCCGAGTGGCTTCCATACGGTGTGTTCTTCACAAACCGACGGGCAGAGGAGGATGGCTACTGGACCGTCGAGGCTTTTGACGGGATGCGGAAGGGCGACGTGGTTTGGGTACCGGAGCAGTCGCTAGAATTCCCCATGACCATGCCTGATGCTGTGGACGTGTTTTGCGAGATCATGGGCGTGGAGCTGGATTCCAGGACAGTTCTCAATTCAAACTACACCATCGACTACCCGGCGAACGACTACACCATCAGAAACGAACTGTGCTACATAGCGGCGGCTCACGGCGGAAACTGGATTATGACCGGGCCTGGGAAGCTCCTCTTAGTCCCGTTTGGTGGCCTGCCTGACGAAACCCATTATTTGGTCGAAGAATACGGCGACGCAATCACATTTGGAGGTGATCGTATCCTTGTCTGATAAATTGTTTGTGGGCCTTGGGGTCACATCGGTTGAGGACAACGGTACATTGCCTCCAATTTCTCGCGTAACGCTGATGGTGGATGACAACAATGCCATCACAGCCGGGGACGACACTGGCCGGGAAATCGTTGCTGATTGCCCATTTGCCACGCAGGAAATGGTCAATGCACTCCTTGCCAACTTACAGGGCTACCAGTATCACGCATACACAGCCAGCGACGCAGGGATAGACCCGGCGGTAGAGCTAGGAGACGCAGTAACCGTTGGTGGGATTTATTCTGTTGTCAGCAGAATTGAGGATGACGGAACAGGGTATCCAAGTATTGCCGCTCCAGGGGAAGCGGAGCTGGAGGACGAATATCCATCTGTAGGCCCTGTTACCCAGACGTTTAACCGACAGATATCAGAGACCCGCTCCCTGATTTCTAAGACCAGTGAAGAAATCCTCCTGAAAGTGGAGAATGAGCTAGAGGGGCTGTCCAGCAGCTTTAGCGTGCAGTTGCAGCAGATTCAGTCTCAAGTGACTGGGCTGAATGGGCAAGTGAGCAGCATCACGCAGAAAGTGGACAACATCACTCTGAGCGTGTCCAACGGTTCCACATCGTCCTCTATCTCCCTGAGCGTGGGAGGGGTGGTCGTGTCCTCGCAGAATATCCAGATGAACGGATTGGTTACGTTTACCGGATTGGCAAACGGCACCACCACCATCGACGGGGCCTGCATCAAGACGGGGACCATCGAGGCAAGCAGAATCGACACTGACAGCTTATATGTCAATGCCGCCAACATTACTGGGTCCTTGACCATTGGTCAACTTCCCAACAATGTAGCTACCACGGGAGACATACCAGACAGGGTAAGTGAGCTGGAAAACGATGAGGGATACCAGACAGAGCGGGGCGTGGTAGAGATCATCGACGGCACCGTCACAGCGGACTATGTCAATGCGCTGAGAATCACTGCCAGGACTTTGCAAGGGCGCGAGGTTGAGCTTTTGGATTCCGGCGGAAGCAAAGTCGGCGCTATGGACATCGTAAACACAAATACAGGAGACGGTCTGACTATTGGCACGAACAGAGGCGGCATCCGCATCGAGACGGGGCGGTCCGGGAATATCTACATCAGCTCCGGCTATGGGCCGTTTTTGATGCTTGGATACGGCGATACTGGTTCTACTGCAATGTGTCAGCTCGGCGGCGGGCCGCTGGTGATTCCTGGGGCCAGTTATGGTAACAGAGCCCCGTCTGGTTCGGGTGAATACGGTGAGGTCTACTTCCAGTTGGAGTGAGCTATGCCTAGTTTTTCGATACAAAATTACGGAGAAGATTACGTCAACATCCGCGTGAGTCCGTCATCTCCCTACACTGCTTACCGGGTTTTTATCCGGTATGCAGACGACCCGGATTCAAAGGTGTACGACGAATGGTGGTACCCGTTTTCCTCGACGTTCGACGCATATGTGGACGGGCTGGAACCGGACACGGAATATCTGGTAAACGTCGATTACAACACAAGCCCCGTAGCAGCGGGGAACTGGCTGGGCGCACAGTATTTCACCACGGAAGGAAGCGGCGGCGGAGGCGGTGGCGGGACATACTACGTGACCCTCCGATTCTCCGCAAACGGCGGCAGCGGCGCACCAAGTACCATTGAGGGGGAGACAGAAAACGACGACCAGTACGTGGAGCTGAGAATCCCGCGGGACGAACCCACACGGGACGGGTATGTTTTTCTGGGCTGGGCGCTTGATGACCCCAGCGCAACCAGACCGGAGTATTACCCAGGGGACTATATCACACTGTGGGGATCTGAGGAAGGCGAAACATACCGCTTATACGCTGTCTGGGAGGAGGAAGAAACCTCCGGCGGCGCATGGGTGTGGGACGGCGCATGGTACACCGCAACTCCGTGGGTATATGACGGGGCGTGGACTACATCGTCCGCATGGGTATGGAACGGATCGTGGAGACAAGGAGTGTAAATGGACATTAAAAAAGAGCTGAATGAAGCGCTTACCATGCTGGGGGCAATTATGGTCTCCGGCGACGCTGTGGACTTTATGGCGGCGGCGAAATCCAAAATCCGGCAGGTGGTCAAATCCCTGGACGAAAAGCCGCCCGCACCCCCGAAAATCCCCCCGGCAAAGAGGTGATTAGATGGCTGACAAAACGATAGGTTCTCTGCCCCAGGCACAGTCTGTTGACGATTCTTCGCTGTTTGTTTGCGAACAGCAAGGCACGGCCATGAAGACCACCGGAGCGCAGTGGAAGGGATATGCAATCCAGGCGGTCAGTCAGTATGTGGAGCCAGCCCAGCAAGCGGCCCAGCAGGCACAACAGGCGGCACAGCAAGCCACTCAGGCGGTTTCCCAAATTGGTACAGCCGTGGAGGATACCCAGGCCAACGCGCAAGCCGCACAAGAGGCGAAGGAGGCGGCGGAGACCGCACAGGGATTAGCAGAAACGGCCAAAACGGAAGCAGAAGCGGCGGCAAGCGGTGTAGCAGAAGACGCTCAGGCGGCGGAACAGGCGAAGGAGGCGGCAATCGCCGCGCAGCAAGCCGCAGAAACGGCGGGAGGAAACGCAGAGACATCGGCTACGGGTGCGGCTACAAGCGCCTCACAGGCTTCTCAAAGCGCTTCTGACGCAAGCGGGAGCGCTACGGCGGCGGCTGGCAGTGCGACAACAGCAAGTCAGGCGGCAAGCAACGCTCAGTCCGCTCAAACGCTGGCAGAGACAGCAAAGGCCGGAGCAGAAGCGGCGCGAGACGCGATTGTTAATATGCTGGTGGAGGCTATCACCCTTGAAACAGGACAACCGGCAACGGTGTCCAAATCCCTGGTGGACCAGGTCTATAAGCTGACGTTTGGACTTCCAAAGGGCAAAACAGGAGCTACCGGCGCGACCGGCCCGCAGGGCGTTAGCGTTGAAAGTATCCAGTTGACCAACGGAAACCACGCGCCAGGCACCACAGATACATACACTATCACACTGAGCGATGGCAGCGAGTTTCAGTTTACCGTTTATAACGGCGCAAACGGAACCGGCGTGGGTGACTTTATGGCCTCCGGTGTGGTGCCGATGACCGGAAACCTACAAATGGACAGCCACAAAATCACAGGTGTAGCGAACGCTGAAAACAGTGATGAAGCGGTCAACAAAGGCCAGTTGGATGCGGCAATACAGGCGTTAAGACAGGAAATTTTATCCATGAATTTCTTTATTGTCCAACCGGAAGGAAGTGATAGCTAGTGTTCTCCCTTTTCGCAAAAAAGAATGTCCTTGCGGTTAACCAGAGAGAAGTCGTAACGTCAGGTTCAGTTAATGTGTATGAAGTTCAATTCCAGTTTGATAGCGAGTGGGACGGCTTGGAAAAAACCGCCGTGTTTCGGGCTGGGGATTGTACAGTATCAACACTGCTGGATGAAACAGAAACGTGTATTATTCCGTGGGAAGTCTTTCAGGATGCAAAGCGTACCTTGTACGCCGGGGTATATGGGACAAAGAATGGCAACACAGTTCTTCCGACGATTTGGGCGTCTCTTGGAGAAATCAAACAGGGGTGTGAGCCAGGGGAAAGCACTCAGCCACCGACACCTTCCGTTTATGAACAAATCCTAGCGGAAATCGGGAATCTGGACAATCTAGCAACGTCCGAGAAGGATTCTCTTGTGTCCGCCATCAATGAGTTATATTACTCTGGCGGCGGGGGTGGCGGCACCGGAAATGTATCCTCACCAGACATCAATCAAATCCTTGTCATGGACCGCAGCGAATACGACACGCTCCCCAGCAAGGACAAAAAGACGCTTTATCTGATACGGGGGTGAGGAAATGATTTATGAAGGTGCGGAGCAGGTCACCTCCCTGATGATAGGAAGTATGGGAATCAAATCCGTTTCCGTAGGTGCGGAAACTGTTTATACACGACCCGGCGGCTACCTGTACATCGAACTAAATACAAAGGAGACAGATAATGGCTAGTTATTTTAACCTAACACTTGATACCCTGGCCCCTGCTGGCCTTGCGGTACATCTGAATGGCGATGACATCTACACCACAACGCCGTCCGTTGAACTGACCCTTACCCTGACAGATTCCCCCACCACCGGCTACCAGATGAAGATCTGGGGCGTGGAGGGCGTGACGGACGAGGATAGCGCCAGCTGGGAGACCTACGCCGCATCCAAGAGCGTCACCCTGCCCTCTGGCGACGGCCTGAAGACCGTCTACGTCAAGGTCCGAGACGCTGTGGGCAACGAGACCGCCGCTGCCAGCGACAGTATCACACTGGACACCGCTGTGCCCACCGTCACTGTCACCGGCCCCGACAAGTCCACCATTTCCGAGGTGGAGGGCTTCGACAAGGCAATTATCAACTTCATGTCCGACATTGCGTTCGTGGAGTACAAGGTCTGTGTGGTTCCCGCTACTTCTTCCACGCAGGATGCGGGTACTGTTATCCCCACTACCGCCGGTTCCATCAATACCAGCGGCACCAGTGATGATGAGCCCTATGAGGCCGAAACCAACATTCAGGTCACGATTGATGGTACTGACCTGAAGACCGCTTCCTCTGGTGACGGCGTGAAGATCGTCAAGGTGTTTGTGAAGAACGCCGCCGGTACTTGGAGCACAGTGTAAGATGAGCGCCCCGAACCTTACTTTTGACATATCCGGCACTGAGCTTTCTGACGAGACAGGGTTTGACCATATCACTGTGACGTTCTCTGCCGACGCACAGTATCAGACATTCGAGTGCCGGGCAACAAAGGTCGGGGAAGACTGGGGCTTGGGAAAGGGCGTCCTGGTGGCGTCCTTCTCCCAGACCCCGGCGGGAGTACCCCGAACATTTGAAGTGTATGATGATTTTTTGGTACATGGTGACGGGGAATACCGGATATCCCTGTTTGCCCAAGGAATGGACGGTAGTTGGAATGATAATCACGGTTTTATCCCCAGCGGGCAAACAGAAACCATGCTGACGGCTGACGGCCTGGAATTTTTGGTAATGAGGTGAAATAATGGCATATAACAGCGCATATACCGGCTCCCAGGTTGACGCAGCCGTAGGAGCCGTAAGGCAAAAAGAAACTAAGTGGGACAACAAGCAAGATGAACTGACCGGCACAGAGGACCAGCTTGTGGGCTTTAACTCCGCTGGTGAGGCGGTGGCGGTAGCAAAACCGGACCCGTTGCCCACGGGGGGCGAAACCGGCCAGGTCCTTACAAAAACATCTACAGGCGCTCAGTGGGACGATATTCCATCCGACCTTCCGGCAGGTGGTACAGATGGCCAAATCCTTACCAAAACCGCTGATGGTGTAGAATGGGAGGACGCTCCAGAAGCCGGTGTGACATCGTTTAAGGGAAGAACAGGCGCAGTAACCCCGCAGGATGGCGACTACACCGCTGATATGGTTGGGGCAAGGCCCAGCACATGGACCCCATCTGCGGCGGACGTGGGGGCCGTCCCGACCTCCCGGACAGTCAATGGCAAGGCGCTGTCCCAGGACATTTCCCTGAGTGCCAGCGACGTGGGCGCAAGACCGGATACCTGGACACCCACTGCATCGGATGTTGGAGCTGTTCCCACATCCCGAACCGTCAACGGAAAGGCGCTGTCCAGCAACATCACACTGACCGCCGCTGACGTTAACGCCGCATCTCCTCCGACCTTCACCACCGTCACCCTCACCACTTCCGGCTGGTCCTCCAACACCCAGACCGTCACCGTGTCCGGCGTGTCGGCAGACGAGACCGCACAGCTCATCATGCCCGTCCCGGCATTGGCAAGTCAGACGGCGTACTACGAGGCCGGGATTTTGGTAACGGGCCAGGCGGCCAACAGTTTGACGTTTACCTGTTCGACGGTGCCCAGCAGTAATTTGACCGTGTATGTCGTGATGCAGGAGGTGCAGTGATATGATTTGGAACCCTAGTGTGAGCGGCGGGGGAGGCGGAGGAAAGGTTTCCATTGATTTCGACACCCCGTATACATTCTCTGGAACATATGATTATGATGACGATGACGCTATCGTTTTAGTCAAAACCAGTTACAAGGGCTATGGCTATGTGCAATATAACCTCGTTACCATGACCTATATATGCAGGGACAATACCAGCTATCGTCAAGATGACAATGACGACCTTTCTGTTATGGAAATCCCGGAAAGCCTGACGCTTACGTTTGACGGAGCAATGGAAATATCTTCAATCAATACGGCGACAAAAACCATTACAGGAGACTCCATAACCGTGTATAAAAAGGCGTGAAAAACAAAAACCCCGCCCCCAATGGCGGGAAATTGAAAACAGGAAAGGAGAAAAATATGACATTTAGCCAAGCTATCGAAAAAGCCAAGTCTGGATCTAAAATCGCCCGTGCATCCTGGCGCGACCAGTACGTCGCCCTGACCACTGGCATCTGCTACCGCTCGTATGGCATCCGCCCCGCTTTGGTCCTTCCCTCTGACTTCCGAATTTAGAAAGGAGACCCCATGAACACATTTGTCAAAATCAACTCCATCAATTATCCCGCCGAAATCTACGGCCACGTCCGGGACCGTGACTGGGACAACCGGGAAAGCAAGGTCATCATCCTTTCCCTGACCATTGAGGAAGCCCTCGCCCTGTTTACCGACAACGTCCAGTGGTCCATCGTCTACGGTACCCAGACCATCCCTCAGGATGAGTTTATCATTGCCGGTCCCATCACCGACAACCGCAACGGCACGGTCTCCGTCCGCATGGGAAAGGCCACGGCTGCGGAGGTATCCAACGTCATCACCGGCGGCGCGGTTGACCTGCCCACCGCCTACGCCATGCGGGCCGTGATCGAGGACAGCGTCGCCTCCCTGGACGACGACACCGCCGTCACAGTGCCCAGTTTGTTTACCCCCTGGACGGTGGGTGAGGCCGTCAATGTGGGGGACCGCCGCTACTACGCCACCCGGCTCTACAAGGTCGTCCAGGCCCACACCACACAAGCGGACTGGACCCCGGACATCACACCGGCCCTGTGGGCTGTGCTGGGGGACCCCGGCGAGGCCGGGACCATCGACGACCCCATTACCGCCGCAAGAGGCATGGAGTATGAGTATGGCAAGTACTACTTCGACCCGGAGGACGGCAAGACCTACCTCTGTGAGCGCATCGGCGAGGCTGAGGGCGGCAAGATCGTCTTGCAGTATCTACCCCACGAGCTGATTGGGAATTACTTTAGCGAGGCTTAAGCTGAAAGGAGGGGCCATGGACGATAAGTGCATTCTTGACCCCGAGCGAGACTGCATCGGGAAGGCGGCGGCACTAAAGCTGGAGGCCCGAATCGAAGCCCTGGAGGAGTGGCAGAAGGATTCCAAGAAGTTCCACCACGACTTCTACGACTGGCAGAGAACGCAAATCGCCCGGGACGCCACTCTGGACGAAAAGCTCAACAACATGGACGCGAATATCAAGAAGGTCCTGGAGAAGCAGGAGGCTTTCGAGTTAAAACCAGGTAAGCGCTGGGACGCTATTGTGGACAAGACCATCTGGGCGGTGCTGGCGGCATTCATCGCCTTTGTCCTGGCGAGAATCGGTCTATGACGGCCCTTATTGCAATCATGGCCGCCCTGGTCCTGTTGGCCCTTGTGCTGATGGTATGCGTACTTATCCTGTTCCACCGCACCAAAGGAGACACAAATAGAAAATTTCTATCAGTAACATCCTTCCTGGCGATGACTTCCCAGGTGGCGGCGCTGGTGTGGGTCTCCTGCTCCTACGCTTTCGCCGGGTACGCAACCATAGCACTGGGCCAGCCGTTCCCAGTGACGGACCTGTCCAGCCAGGCAATTACCGTCCTGCTGGGCAACGGGGTCATCAAAGCGGTAACAAATATCTTTGAGCACAATGACGGAAAAATCTTTGGTACATCGGATAAAGGAGGAAATCCATTGTGAGTGATTATTTTAAAAAACGGTGGGCGGCGCTGTTTAGCGTCAAGTCTCTGGTTACTCTGACCCTTACAGGCGTGTTTGCCTATATGGCCTGTACAAACCAAATCTCTCAGGACTTTATGACCATCTATGCGGTCATCATCGCTTTTTACTTCGGAACCCAGTCTCAGAAGTTGCAGGATACGATTGGAGGCGGCGATGGCGACAGTCAGTGAGCTATTAGAGATCGCCCGGCGGCAGATCGGGGTCAAGGAGTGCCCGCCTAACAGCAACAACGTCCGGTACAACACCTGGTACTATGGCCGGGAGGTCAGCGGGGCGGCCTACCCCTGGTGCATGGTCTTTGTGCAGTGGGTGTTCGACCAGGCCAGTGTCAAGCTCCCCACCCGCACAGCGTCCTGCGGGGCCCTGATGCGGGCGGCGCAGTCTGCTGGACAATGGGTGACAGGGGATTATAGGCCCGGCGACGTGGTGATCTACGACTTTCCCGGCGGGGCCAAAACCGACCACTGCGGCATCGTGGAGGCCGTGGACGGGACGTACATCTCCGCCGTTGAGGGTAACACCAGCTCCACCAGCGACGCAGACGGCGGGGCCGTGGAACGGAGAGCGCGGAAGTTCTCCCAGATCGTGGGGGCTGTGCGGCCAAGCTATGACAAGGAGGTGGACGAGGTGCGGTATAACACGGTAGAGGAATGCCCTAGCTGGGCCAGGGAGACCATTCAGAAACTCATCGACAAGGGCTACCTGGGCGGCAACGGCCAGAGCCTGGATCTGAGCCACGACATGGTCCGGGTGCTGGTCATCCAGGACCGGGCGGGGAATTTTGATTGAGGAGAGTAAGGCATGGATAATAGCGATACCCAGGCGACATTACAGGTTGTTTTGGACGCCCTGAAAGAAAAAAGAGAAGAAATGCGAGAAGCGCAGAAAGCGGCGGCAAATGCAAAGCGTGACAGGCGATGGACAATGGTTCTGTGCCTAATCGCTCTAATCGCTTGCCTTGCCACAGGTGCTTTTCTGGCCGTTCTCGCGTCCGGCATCCAAATCGAAACCACCACAACCACAGTTGAGCAGAGCACAGCAGACGGCGGCGATGCGGTTTATCAGTCCGGCGAAAACGCGCAGTTCTTTGCGGGAGGCGAGGAGTAATGGCAAGGCAAAAAGTTACTACCAAAACCACGAAAATTTCCTGGAAACGGCCCAAGCGAAAGAAAAACACCAAGGGTGGAAAGCATAAGCGGTGAGTGAGCATATTGACACCCGCCGCAAGCTGCAAGAAATCCCTCTAATATCCGACTTTGAAAGTATCCTCAATCTATGTACACTTTCAGACGAAGACAAAGAAATCCTTAGATTGCACTACATCAAACAAAAAGATTTTCGGTACATTGGCGACACTTTAGGCTTTTCCGAAAAGACTGTAAAGGATCGCCACAGAAAAGCCCTACGCAAAATTTCACACGCACTTTGACCGCCCTTCGGGGCGGTTTTTTCATGCCTTTCAGCGGACCATTTGAACACTTGTAAAATCTTACAATTTAACCATAGGAGGACGCAGTAAGAGGAGGCCAATGTGCCGCCGATGCCTTAAAAGGCGATTCTGCGCCCTCTTTTTGTCTCAGGTGGTGATCTTTGTATGACCTATTTAGAGCGGCTTGTAGCAACCGGAATGAGCCGTGAATGCGCTCTGGACGCAGTAGCTTGGTACACCTTCCAGGGCGATGATCGCGGGCTGAAAACCTATGTAAACGCCGTAGAAAGCGCGCATCGATATGTGGAAACATTACAACTTAAACCCGACCGGAAAGAATGTCGGTGACTGCACAGTTAGGGCGCTGTCAAAAGCATTAAACCAGGATTGGTATACCACGTATTTTGGCCTTTGCATTGAGGGCGCTTTGCTTGGTGACATGCCGTCGGCAAACAGCGTATGGGGCGCTTATCTGCACAGGCAAGGATACCAGAGAGAGCTTGCTCCAGATAATGTGACAGTAGATGACTTTTCGAAGGCGCACCCAACCGGGACATACATACTGGCTTTATCTGGGCATGTTGTGTGCGTACAGAACGGGAATTTGTACGATAGCTGGGATTCCAGCAACGAAATCGTTTTGTACTGTTGGAAGAAAGGATGACGAAAATGGCCTATCCATACTACGGAAATTATATGCCGAACTATTACCAACCTATGCAGAACATGATTCAGCCAATGAATCAACCGATGCAGATGAATCAACCTTCGATTCCGCAAAACAACCAGCAGTTCCAGGCACCGCCGCAAAATCCTTCTCCGGTCCAACCTACAAACCAGAATCAGCCCGGAATTATTTGGGTGCCCAGCGAGCAGTCGGCAAATGAATATCTGGTAGCCCCAAACAATGCCGTTGCTCTTTGGGATAGCAACAACCCGGTTATTTATCTTAAACAAGCCGACGCATCCGGCAAGCCAAGCATGAAGGTCTATGACCTTGTAGAGCGCAATTCCAGGCCCGTACAGACCGCTGTTGCTCCTTCCGTTGAATATGCCACAAAAGAGGAGCTAAAGGCACTGACGGCCAGATTAGATGCTTTGACGGTTATTAAAGAGACTCCTACAAAATCTACTACCAAAAAGACGGTTCAGAAGGAGGATGCTGAATGAACCCGTTTTATCAGGTAATGGGGCCGAAGCCCAATATGATGCAGCAGTTCCAGTCCTTCATGCAGCAGATGAGAGGAAAGGATCCACACGCCATGATCCAGGAGCTTGTGTCCTCTGGTCGGGTCTCCCAGCAGCAGTTAGATCAGGCACAGATGCAGGCCCAGCAGATTGCAAACACCTTTCAGTCTATGCCTGGATTTCCTGGAAAGTAAACACAGAACATAAGAAATGAATACAGGAACATAAGAAGTGAACTCTCTAATTACTCTCAACAACTTGAGAGTTTTGATAGTCTCAAATTCCTGGCCAGGGTTTGAAATAAATTCATCAAAGGAGAAATTGCAATGTCTCTTTCCAACGACAGCACTGTGATGACCATGCCTGTGGCTCCGGTCTATCAGGGCAACAACGGTGGCTTCGGCAACGGCTGGGGCGGCGACTGGATGAGCTGGCTCCTGCTGTTCGTCC
>ERZ1090880.358-NODE-358-length-25780-cov-6.951681_pt1 | contig 25780 bp, 25 predicted proteins | sample MGYA00478471_ERZ1090880 | MGnify/ENA primary metagenome ERZ1090880 (study PRJEB33644, sample SAMEA5815734) | chicken gut metagenome | biome: Chicken; feature: Gastrointestinal Tract; material: Caecum | place: Ireland | collected 2019-01-01 | study: A study of the... | reverse complement strand
AGGCATCGGATGACGCCCTGGTGGACACCGTCACCACCGGGGACACCGGCACTGTCTTTGCCCCGCTTGATGAAGGGGATTATTATGCCCTGGAACTGGAATGCCCCTCCGGATTCAAGCTGGACTCCACCCGGCACTATTTTTCCGTCAAGGATGGCGAGGTCACGCAGGAGGTCATTGCCAACGAGGCCATCTCCGGCATCCTGATTCACAAGGTGGACAGCGCCACTGGGGAGGGAATCCCTGGGGTGTCGTTCGTCCTCTACGATGAGACGCATACACCTATCGACCAGCAGACCACCGATGACCGGGGCTACGCCTGGTTCGAGGACTTGGAGGGAGGAGGTCGTTTTTACCTGCGCGAGTTGGAGAACGAGGGCTATATCCCGGATACCCAGCTGCGCACGGTGTACGTCAAGGCGGGAGAAACCACAGAGGTAACCTGGGAAAATACGCCCATTACTGGCCAAATTCAGATTGTCAAGCGGTCCGCCGACTACAATCCCACCAACGGCCTGCCCGCTGGGACGCTCCTGGAGGGGGCGGTCTTTGAGATTTACGACAAGGCCGGCAATCTGGTAGACACCATCAAGAGCGACAGCCGGGGGCTTGCGGTCTCCAGGCAGCTCCCCTTGTCCCGCTATACCATCCGGGAGGTCAAGGCCCCTGCCAATTACGGCATCAACGAGGAGGTTCTGACCGCCTATCTGGAATACGAGGGCCAGATTCTCCGTTTCGAGGTGACCGACCAGAGCCTGTCCACCGGTGTTTCCATTACGAAAACCGGCCCCAAAGAGGTGGTCAGCGGCCAGCCGGTCAACTATACCTTCTCCGGGATCGCCAATACCTCCAATGTCCGGTTGGACAGTTTCTATTGGCGAGATACTTTGCCTGCACAGGTACGGCTTGACACCGTGGTGACGGGCACCTACAACTTCCCCGGCACCTATAAGATCACCTACCGGGTGAACGGCGGAGAATACCGGACGTTGGCAGACAACCTGTCCACGGCACAGAATTATACGCTGGCCGCGTCTCCCACGGCGCTGGGCCTCGCCGCCAATGAGCGGGTAACGGAGATCATGTTTGTATTCGGCCAGGCGCCGGCAGGCTTCGCTCAAGTGGAACAGCCCACGCTGAAATGCACCGCCATCAACGGCCTGACTACCGGCAGATCCTTTGTGAACATCGCGGATGTGGGCGGCCTCTACAACGATCAGTGGGTGCAGGCCATCAGCCGTTGGGTTACCACCGTGTACGGCAAGCCGGAGCCCCTGCCCAGAACCGGATATTGAGCCACTTCCAAAAGGGATGTCGAAACCTGCCTCAATTTGAGGCAGATTTCGACACCCCGCCTTATTGTGTAAGGAGCAAAGATCTATGAGTGATTACAAAGCCGTTCAAAGTAGTCTGGAGATCAGCAGGCGGATTTTTGACTGTCTGGAAGACATTGACCCCATCCAATACAGCGGGCGGAATCGGTCTCGGATGATACGGAATATCAACGACTGCCTCCAAGGCCGGAATGATATGCCGCTGAAAGAACTGATGGAATGGGCCGCTGCGGCCAAAGGCGGCGAATACGCTACCCGTGTCCAAACCCTTCGCCAGAGCATCCAAGGCTTTCAAGAGCAAAAGGCCCTGTTGGACACGCCATACACCAAGACCAGCCGGCAGCAGTACAAATATCAAATGACAGACAAGGACCCGAACTGCCCCCTCAAGATCGTTGACCAAAAGATTTATGATATGGCGGTGAAAAAAGGATTCCCGCCCAGATTTTTTCAAGAGAGCTATTTCGATCATGTGACTTTCTACTGCCTGCCAGATAACGCCAACTGCAATTTCTCCCATTTCGATCATTGCACGTTTGCGGTATGCCGGCTGTATGGCATGAGATTTTGGGATGCTCGCCTATATGACTGCTTATTTCATTCCTGCCAGATCAAGTTCACTCTGTTTTCAGATGCCGTTTTATCAGATACCCATTTCCGAGACTGTATCATCCATTCCGCGGCATTTCTCCGCAGCCGATTGAAGCATTGCAATACCATTGACTGTACCGTGGGACGGTTGAATTTCAACGGCGCCGTTCTGGATGGCTGCGCCTATGCCCGAATTACACGCCTTCCAAACAGTAAGATCGAGGCTGTGGAAACCGCTTTATTTACCATGAGCGGGGGAACCGATGCGGAAATACAGGCCAACCGCGCCGCCATCTTCCGGGCCCTGCGTGTCCCGGAGCCAAAGGAGGCGGAACGGCATCCAAGCCAGGAACGGTAGGTGCGGACATGAAACGGCAGCAAACGCTTTTGCCTTGGGCGCTGCTGGTCATCCCTGTTCTGTGGCTGGCCGCCCTGCTGGCCTCCGGCTATGAGGATGGCATGACACTGATTGACCTGATGGCGGTTTTCCCGGCCCTGATGGAGAAGCCCTTCGCCATCCGCTGGGCACCCTACACCCTGAAATTTCTGCTGATCGGGCTGGCCGTCTATGGCTGCGCTGTTATGCTCTATTTCTCTTCCAGTGAGAACCGGCGGCCCGGAGAGGAACACGGCTCCGCCCACTGGGGCAACGCCAAGCAGCTGGATCGCAAATACCGGGATAAGGACCCGGAGAACAATGTGATCCTGACCCAGCACCTGCAAATGGGATTGGACGGGAGAAAACACCGCCGCAATCTTCTGCAAATCGTCATCGGCGGCTCTGGCGCGGGCAAGACCCGTTTTGTCATCAAGCCCAATATCTATCTGGCCAATACTTCCTATCTGGTGACAGACCCAAAAGGAGAGGTGGCCCGGGCTTCGGTCCCGCTGCTCCTGCAAAAAGGCTACTCCATCCGTATCTTTGACCTGGTAGACCCGGAGCACTCTGACTGCTACAACCCCTTTCAGTACATCCGAAAGGACGCCGATGTGTTCCGCCTCATTGACAACTTCATCAAGAATACCACGCCCAAGAATGCCCACCAGTCTGACCCGTTTTGGGAGAAATCGGAAACTGCCCTGTTTTCCGCCCTCATGCTCTACCTGCTCCACGAGGCGCCGCCGGAGGAACAGAATATGGAGATGCTTCTGACAATGATCGAGTTTGGGGGCGCAAAAGAAGAGGACGAAGAGTATCAGTCTCCGCTGGATCTGCTGTTTGAGGCGTTGGAAGAGGAAGAACCGGATCATATTGCGGTTCGGGAATACCATATTTTCAAACAAGCCGCCGGCAAAACTGCCAAAAGCATCTTGGTGAGCGCGGCTGTTCGCCTGTCCGTGTTTACCCTCCCTGAAATCCAGCGGCTCACCAGCCGGGATGATTTGGAGCTGGAGAAGCTGGGAGACCGGAAGCAGGCGATTTTCTGCATTATCCCGGACAGCAACGACAACTCCCTCAATTTTCTGGTCGGAATGCTCTACACACAGGCGTTTCAAGAGCTGTACTATCAGGCGGATAAGGTACAGAAGGGCGCCTTGAAAGTGCCGGTCCGCTTCCTCTTTGACGAGTTTGCGAACGTTTCGCTCCCTGATGGCTACGAGCGGCTGCAAAGCACCATGCGCTCCCGGAATATCATGTCTACTATCATTCTTCAGAATATCAGTCAGCTCAAGGCCCTGTTCAAGGACAGCTGGGAGGGGATCATCGGAAACGCGGACTGTTTTCTGTATTTAGGCGGCAATGAGAAAGAGAGCCACAAGTATGTATCCGACCTGCTGGGAAAGCAGTCTTTGACCTATCAGACAACCAGCATGGGCCGAGGGCGGAATGGCAGTATGTCAACCAGCACCCAGCTTATGGGCCGGGAGCTGATGACTCCGGATGAGGTGCGGATGCTGGATAACGGCAAGGCCATCGTCCTGATCCGGGGCGAGTCCCCGGTCATCGACGATAAGTATGATCTGATGAAACACCCCAATATCAAGGAAACGGAGGATGGGGGTGCGCCGCCCTACGTCCACCACCCCGGCCGGTCCTACGCGCTGGACGATCTGCCGGAATTCAAGAGCCTGGACGACTTTGAAATCTTTGAATAGAGAGGACGATGCTTTTATGAAACAGAATATCCATGCACCTGAGACCCTGACGGAACGCCGGACCAGACAGGTCCGGCGGCTTTATTTCGCTGCGGTCCTGACGGTGGCGGCCTGTATGGTTCTGTCGGTGCCGGCCTTTGCCGCGGATGAAGACCCCCTCACCATCGTCAACAATCTCAGCGACTTTATCTTCAGCTGCATCAAGGCCATCGGCGTAATGGTTTTGGGCTGGGGTATTGTTCAGCTGGGGATGTCGGTGCAGTCCCATGACGCCAGCCAGCGCACCCAGGGAATCCTCTGCGTGTTCGGCGGGCTCATCATCGCTTTTGCCAAGGAGATTTTGTCCGCCATTGGTGTGGCGTAGCGGAAAAACAAACGGTTGAGGGGGACCCTGTCGAAATCTGCCTCGATTTGAGGCAGATTTCCGGGCGGCCCCGTCGCTCAGTTTGATTTGCATGAGAAATGGAGGTGTCCTTTTGAGTGACAACTGGATCGTCGGAAATCTGCAATCGGCATTCAATACCTGGAATGACAAGCTGGCGGAGATTTGGAGTCTTATCACCACCACTCCCCAGGAATTCCGGGGCGGAGACATCTGGACGGTCATTGTCGGCATCAACGACGGACTGAAAGCCGTGGGCTATGGCCTGCTGGTTCTGTTCTTCGCAATGAGTGTGTTTCAGTCTGCCGCCAGTTTCCGGGACTTCCAGCGCCCGGAATTTGCCCTGCGGCATCTGATCCGCTTTGTTGCGGCAAAGGTGGCGGTGGGCTCCGCTATGGAGATTATGACGGTTATCTTCGCTATCTGCGGGGGGATCGTCCAATCTGTGATGGGCGGTATTGGCGGCATGGCCTCTGCCGGGGTGACGGTCCCCCAGGAGATGGTGGACACCATTGAAGCTGTGGGCTTTCTTCAGAGCATCCCCCTGTGGCTGGTCACATTTATCGGCAGCTTGTTTATTACAATCTTGTCTTTCATCCTCATTATGACCGTGTACGGCCGCTTTTTTCGCCTGTATTTCTATACCGCCCTGGCCCCGCTGCCCCTGTCCTCCTTTGCCGGAGAGGGGACCAGCTTTGCCGGGAAAGCCTTTCTCAAGTCCTACATCGGCGTGTGCATGGAGGGTGTGGTCATCGTTCTGGCCTGCATGATCTTTTCCGCCTTTGCCTCCACCAGCGGCCCGGTATTAGACACATCGCTGTCCGCCGTCACCATGTCCTGGCAGTATGTAGGCGAAACCATCTTCAATATGCTGGTGCTGGTGGGGCTGGTCAAAGGCGCGGAGCGCATTGTGCGGGAGATGTTCGGGCTGTGATATGGAGCCCCGCCACATTGCCAGCGTCAGCTTCGGCAAGGACAGTCTGGCGATGCTCTATCTGCTGATCGCCAGAGGCTGGCCTCTGGACGAGGTGGTCTTTTTCAACAACGGTATGGAGTTCCAGGCCATCTATGACACGAGGGACCGGGTGCTGCCGGACCTGGAAGCCCTGGGCATCCCGTACACAGAACTATTCCCCCGCAGCACATTCCTTTACGATATGTTGGAGCGCCCCATCAAGTACCGGGATAGGCCGGGTTACCACTACGGTTACCAATGGTGCGGTGGACCTTGCCGGTGGGCAACAGCTGAAAAACTCCGGGTAATACGGGACTACTGTGCTGACGCTGTGATTTACGTCGGTCTTGCTGCTGACGAGCCTCAGCGATTTGAAAAGTGCGGCTATCCCAACCGCAGACTTCCCTTGGCTGAGTGGGGCCTTACAGAGCCGGACTGCCTGGAATATTGTCAACAGCTGGGCTTCCAATGGCTGGAGGAGACAGGGAATGGTCCTGTTCCTCTCTATGATATTTTGGATCGGGTAAGCTGCTGGTGCTGCGGCAATAAAAACCTGAAAGAATTGAAGCACATCTATCTATATCTGCCGCAATACTGGGAACGGCTGAAAGGTCTGCAAGCCCACATGAGCCGCCCCATGAAGGGGTGGTATCAGGACGGCAGACCCAAAGGCGTCTTTGAATTGGAGCGCCGGTTTGAGCAGGAACTTCAAGAGGCCGCGAAGTCCGGGAGGGCCCGGCGTGCGCCCGGAAAAAAACGGCGCGGCAGGGGCCCGGAACGGTAAAAGAAAGCGGCGGGCCGGAGCCCGCCGCCTGTTCAGTCCCGCCAGATCGTGACCGGGACCCCGTTTTCTACCTTGAAGCCGCTGATGGTGCGCCCCTCCGCCCGGGCGCGGGCTACTTCCGACCGCACATGGTTTTCAAACCGCTTTTCTTCTCGCCTGCGTTCCAGCCAGGGGCCGAGCCAGGAGAACGCTGTGAGCAGGGCCAGGGTCGCCAGCACCCCGTAAAAGATGAAAGGATGAACTGCGGCCCACTGGGGATACAGCTTCCAGCCCAGACCACACCAAATCAGAAGCGGCAGGAGCCGGGACTTGACCAGCAGCTTGAATGCCAGCAGAAGCAGAAACAATACCAGAAGAAGCACGCCAACCTGAATCAGAACTTTCATGTCGATAACCTCCTATATTTTGCTATTTCTATTATCCTATACCTCAAAAATCTTGTCAAAAAATTGGGTTTCGGCATGACAGGAAAAACACAGTAGGAGCGATTTGTATGAATATCTATGAGGAAAATGGCTATGCCAGCCGTGGGGAATACCTGGATGCCATGGCGGAGGACTATGGATTGGAGAAGTCCGACGTGCGCCTCCTGGCTGACCTTCTGGGCCCAAACGAGGATTTTGACGGCTTGATTTCCGGCCTGGAGGAAATGCAGGACATGAAGGCCCGGTATCAGGAAGAACACCCGCGGCACAAGAACCCAGGTAAAAAGCCAAAGTCCCGACACGGCTATGAACGGTAATATTTGAGTATCTGGAGGGAATCACACCATGGAGATCAAGATTCCAAAAGAAGTGCGGCTGCACAAGGAAACCGTTTTATTCGGCCTGACCCTGCGGCAGCTCCTATGTTCCGGCTTGGCCGTGGGTACGGCCGTGATGGTCTACTTGGCCCTGGGGCCGGTTCTGGGAAAGGAAACGGCCAGCTGGGTCTGTATTCTGGCCGCGGCGCCATTCGCCGTGGCAGGATTTTTCCAATACAATGGCCTGACGTTTGGGCAGTTCCTGTGGGCTGTTCTCAAATCCCAGGTCCTGTGCGCCGGGCCCAGAGTGTTCCGGGCAGAGAACCTTTATTGTGCTGCCCTGTCCCGAAAAGGGAAGCCTTATGGCACAGAAGACCGCTGATCTCATAATTTACAGTTATTGAGCGCCGAAACTTGCCTCAATTTGAGGCAAATTTCGGCTTTTTTCTCATTTTCACCGCATTTATCTACAACATCCATTGATTTTAACGGAAAGGGGGTGATATGCGGCGAATTTGAGCGCCGGGATTCATGGCCTCTTTCCGCACTTTTGCAAGGAGGCACCCATGAAAAAGTATTTCCGCTCCCTGTCCCTCACAGCTGTGCTGAGACGTTGCACGGGAAAGGGGGCGGTTTCCCATGCTTAAAACCCTTGCCGCCGCCAATCGAAGCGAACGCACCGCGTTCAAGATTCCCCGCAGCGTCCAGCAGACCATTCCCATCCAACGTGTCTATCGGGACGGTATCTGGCAGGTCAACGGCAAGTTCAGCCAGACCTGGCGCTTCGCGGATATCAACTACACCCTGGCGTCCTATGAGGACCAGAAGGAGATGTTTACCGCCTACTGCGCCGTCCTCAACAGTCTGCCAACCGACGCTACCACAAAAATCACCATCAATAACCGGCGCCTCAACAGTGTCGATTTCCAAAAGACCGTCCTCATGCGGGAGCAGGGGGACGGTCTTGACTGTTATCGCCGGGAGTACAATGACGTCCTTATGGACAAGGCCGCTGGCAGCAATAACCTGGTGCAGGACAAGTACATCACCATCTGCGCGGCCCGGAAAAACGTGGAGGAAGCCAGGACTTTTTTCCATCGGGTGGATGCGGACCTGGCAAAAAATCTGGGCCAGCTGGACAGCGGGGCACGGGTCCTGGATACCCATGAGCGCCTGCGCATCCTCCACAGCTTTTTCCGCCCGGGAGAGGAACAGTATTACAGCTTTGACCTGGGGAGCGCCATGCGCCTGGGGCACGACTTCCGGGACTATATCTGTCCGGATGGAATGCGTTTTCGGGCAGACCACTTTGAGATGGGGGGCAGGTTCGGGAGAGTCCTGTTCCTGCGGGACTATCCCAGCTACATCAAGGACACCCTGATTTCCGAGCTGTCTGACTTCCCACGAAACCTGATGCTCTCCATTGACATCCTGCCCATTCCTACCGCTGAGGCTGTCCGGGATATGCAGCAGCGCATCATGGGCGTGGAGAGCGACATCACCCGCTGGCAGCAGCGGCAGAACAACCGCAACAACTTCACCGCTGCGATCCCCTATGAGCTGGAACAGCTCCGGGCGGAGAACCGGGAGTTTTTGGATGATCTCAGCTCCCGTGACCAGCGCATGATCCACGGCAATATCACGCTGGTCCACGTTGCGGACACCCTGGGCCAGCTGAATGCGGACACCGAGGCCCTGCAATCCATTGGGCAGGAGCGGGCCTGCCAGTTCTCCATCCTGCGGTATCAGCAGGAGGACGGGCTCAATACGGCCCTGCCCTATGGCCTGCGGCGCATTACCACTACCCGCACCCTCACCACTGAGAGCGCCGCCGTCCTGATGCCGTTCCGGGTCCAGGAGATCCAGGATGCGGGGGGAATCTACTGCGGCGTCAACGCTGTATCGAGGAATCTCCTGATCTGCAACCGGAAGCAGCTTCTGAATCCCCACGGTTTTATTTTGGGAGTGTCCGGTTCCGGCAAGTCCTTCAGCATGAAGCAGGCCATTACCTTTATCGCCCTGTCTACCAGCGATGACATTATTATCATTGATGCGGAACGGGAATATGGAGACCTGACCCGCGCCCTCCGGGGGACGGTTCTGGAGGTTTCCCCCAACAGCCCACACCACATCAACCCCCTGGATATCGGCAGGGGATATGGCGCTTCTGGGGAGCGGCCCGTGGCCATGAAATCCGAGCTGATGATGAGCCTGTGCGAACAGCAGATGGGTGCGGGGCGGATCACTCCATTCCACCATTCTATCATCGACCGCTGTACCGGGAACATCTACGATGAATTTATCAGGAGCGGAGGCAAGACCCGGCAGCCTACACTTCTGGATTGGCGCAACGAGGTCAAGCGGCAGACAGAGGAACAAGCAAAGGAATTGGCCCTGGCCTCCGAACTGTTCGTAGAGGGCTCTCTCAATATGTTTGCCCATGAAACGAATGTTGATATTGACAACCGGATCATCTGCTTCGACCTCTATGAGATGGGGGAGCAGCTCAAGCCCACCGCCCTCAACGTGACCATGGAAACCATACAGAACCGGGTGGCCTCAAACCGTCTGGCTGGAAAGTACACTTGGGTCTTTATTGATGAAATCTACCTGTTTTTCAAGTATTTTTACTCCGCGCAATTCCTCTATAAGTGCTGGAAGCGGTTTCGCAAGTATGCCGCCGGTATGACCGGCGCCACCCAGAATGTGGAGGAATGTCTGCGTTCCGAAACCGCCCGCTTGATGTTTGCCAACAGTGAGTTTCTAATCCTCCTGAATCAGGCAGCCACGGACCGGGCCGAACTTGCCAAACTCTTAAATATCTCCAGCACCCAGATGGGCCATGTCACCGGGGCGGAGGCCGGCCACGGCTTGCTGCGTGTGGGGCGCTCCATTGTCCCCTTTGCCAACGAGTTTCCCCGCGGCGGTGAGCTGTACCGCCTGTGGAGCACGACACCGGGAGATCGGTGAGAACGGTGTCGAAATCTGCCTCAATTTGAGGTAACTTCTGGAGGTGAGGCACCATGCCGGAATTTAAGGAAAGGCCGAAATCGGGCAGGCAGAAAGCCGCGCGCCCAGGCACCGCGCTTCCCAAACAGGCAGTGCGGCAGATAAAAGAAAAATATATCAAGGAACTGAAGGAAAGTCCGGAAGAACCACAGAATCCAGGCAGCTGCGCTGCGGATCAGGTGGAACGGGCCGGGCGGTGGGCGGTGAAAGAACTGGCCGGAGCGGCAGCTCCGGCCAGCCGTCTGTGGAAGCAAAAAAATTCCATCCAAAAGGACTCCGAAGCAGATCAGGGGGGCGGAGCGGAGTGTCCCTTCGATGCTGTCCAGCCGGAAGATCGCTCCCACGCCAACGCCCCCAAGGAGCGGAAAACGACGGAGCACCGGCCCCAGGAAGGCAGTCAGATGACCGGCCATCCAGATCTGAAAGAGCGCCCAACGTCTAAGGGGGCTTCCAATAGGCCTCCTGCTGTCAACCGTTCCAATGGGACCGGATCACCACCGGGTTCCCCCTCTTTGAACAACCGGCGGCGCGGTTCTGCCGCGTTTCATCGGACTGACGGCAGCGGAGGCCAGGGGGCCGGGCAGCGCACTCCCTTCCGCAAAGCCCATTTTACATCCCCAAACAGCCCGGGCGCTGGACGACGCAGCGCACCCAAGGAACGGTCACGCCCCATGTTCAGATCCCGCGATAATCCACAGGCCGGGGCGGGCCTGGGCGGCGCTATGCGCCGCTCTTTTCAGGCGGGAGGTGCCAGGCAGTCGGCCCAGCAGCATATGAAGCGGCAGGTGGTTTCCAACCTTGAAAAGACCCGCAAGGGGCTTGCCACCTTGACGAAGAAACTTACCGCTGCTGTAGTCAAAGCGGCGTCCGCCTTGATCAGCTCTCTGGTCAGTCTTGTCGGAGGCGGCGTCCTGTTGGTTGCCGTCGTCATCATCATTGTGATTGGCGCGGTGGCCAGCTCTCCGTTTGGCCTGTTTTTCGCCCAGGAGCGGAATGCCCCTGGAACGCTCTCTGTGGCCGAAGCGGTAAATGCGGTCCATATTGCTTACAATACGCAGCTGGAACAGCTGCAATCCGGAAGCTATGACAGCATTGTGATCGAGGGACAAGCGGCGGACTGGCCGGAGGTGCTGGCCGTATTCGCTGTCCGCTTTGCCGGAGCGGATGACGGTGTGGATGTGGCTACTCTGGATGCCGACCGGGTGGAGAAGCTGACTGCCGTATTCTGGGATATGACGGAGATCTCGTCCTGGGTAGAGACGATAGAACATCCGGGCAGTGGAGACAGTGGAGGGTGGACCGAGTACATTCTCCATATTGTCATTACAGCCAAGACTGCCGATGATATGCGGACTGCCTATGCCTTTACAGATTATCAAAATTCGGCTCTGGACGAGCTGCTGGCAGACCGGGCGGCACTTTCCAGTCTGGCCGGCAGTCTGTCGATCACCAATGCGGATGCCCGTGCGGTGCTGGATGCCTTGCCGGAGGATTTGTCTCCGGAGCGCCGTGCCGTCGTAGAAACCGCCCTGACTCTCTACGGGAAAGTGACCTACTTTTGGGGTGGGAAATCCCTGGTATTGGGCTGGGACAGCCGGTGGGGACAGCTTACCAAAGTCACAGCGGCTGGAAGCCCCACCACTGGAACCTACCGACCCTATGGCCTGGACTGCTCCGGCTTTGTGGACTGGGTATTTTTCAATGTATCAGAAGGGGAGTACGTCATAGGACATGGTGGAGGCGCCCACGCCCAGCACACCTACTGCGACACCATCTCATGGGACGAGGCACAGCCGGGCGATCTGGTCTTTTACCCCGACGATGAACACGTCGGGATCGTCTGCGGTGCCGACGAAAGCGGCGGCCTGCTGGTGATCCACTGCTCCAGCGGGGCAAACAACGTGGTTATTACAGGCACCTCCGGCTTTACCAGCGTAGCGCGTCCGTTCTTTTATCACGAGTAGAGTTTGTCGAAACCTGCCTCAATTTGAGGTAAGATAATCCCCCTGCTGTTCTCTGGAACGGCAGGGGGATTTTTTGCGTATTTACACCGGCCATGGTAGCATTTTCCATGGAGGTGATACGATGCTCTTATGGGAGCCTTTGAATATTTTGAGTTACGGGGCCGGAATGCCCAGTACATCCCTGGTGGGGATGGCCTGCGAGAATGTCATGCGGGGTTATCCGGTCTGGCCCCATGTCCCGGTTTACGATGCTGTGATTTTCTGCGATCTTCACGCAGAACCAACCTGGGTTTATGAGCAGGCCGATTTTGCGCGCCGGCTGTGTGAACGAGCGGGAATCCCTTTTTACACGTTGGATATGGACCTGTATGGAGATTTTATCTCTAAATTCGGAACGAGCCGAATCGCCAGCGTTCCTTTTTGGACGATAGGGGAAGACGGGAAAAAGGGACGTATGCCCCGCCAATGCACTTATGAATATAAGATCAAAATGATTGAGCGGTTTGTCCGGCGAGATCTTTTGGGCTACCGGCCATATGAGCGTACCCTGAGCCTAGATATCCATGCGCATCAGATGCACATGGGAATCATGTTTGAGGAGCGCCACCGGGCAAAGCCCAGTAAGCTGAAGCTCTTTGTAAACCGCTATCCTCTGGTGAAAATGGGGTGGACGCGTCCTATGTGCTATGCCTATAACAGGGAGGTGCTGGGGATTCAGACCCGAGCATCCTGCTGCTTGTTTTGCCCATACCACACCAACTACTTCTATCAGCATATCGAAGTCCACGAGCCGTCTTGCTATGCCTGCGCCCGCAGGATCGACGAACTGGTGGAGAGCCGGCAGGCCAAGCCCCCGCTGAAAAGCAAGTTGTTCCTATCTAGGTCCTTGAAACGGCTCCGGGATCTGACTGTGGAGGATTGCCAAGATGCACAGACATTCATCTATTATGACAGGACTGTATGGAGCGGCTTTTGAGCCGCCCTGAAAATTCTGTCGAAACCTGCCTCAAATTGAGGCAAGATAAATATGGCCTGGGTGTATCGTTCTGAGGAATACCGGGGTTGCATTTTTACGCGGTTTCTGCAACTGTGGTAGCATATTTGCAGAGAATACCGAAATGGTTGCATAGTACGGAAATAGACAAGCTCCGTACAAAGATACGGAGCTTGTCTATTTGAGGTATGTATAACTGTGTTATCGTGCAGTCACGGTAAAAGTCTTGGAGCGGGAATCGGAATCACCGTTCTCATCTTCGGCAAAAATAGTAACAATAATTTGGTATTGCTCACCGGATACTCCCTGAAAATAAACTGTGTTTCCATATTTGGGAGAGTTGGTTTTCACCATATTAGGCTCATCTTTATCAATGGTATCTGCCAATTCCCAACCAAAAGTTCCACGCTCAAAAATACGGATACTCTCTGCCCCGAGTCGATCCATCATACCATTTCCGGTAACAGAAAACATGATGGCAATTTCACCGTTTCCGGTTGGAGTTACATCCATATAATAAGCATCGATTTGCGAACTTGCGCGTGCAAGCGCAGGGACAGAAGTTGCTGCGAAGAGAACACACACGAGCAAAAAGCTCATAAAACCCTTGGCCTTTTTCATTGATTAACTACTCCTTAGTAAATAGAATCAATGACTCTCTTCAGATCCGATTCAGGCATTGTGCTATTGATTGAGCATTCCAGATCATCTACATACCATGCAGCAATAATTGAGTCCGTATTCTGAACAATGTAATGATTCACGCTACCTACCGTATAAATTTCTGGAGAATTGAGAGTTTTTTCATAAATAAGACCCTCAAGGGGATCGGTAACTTTTGTAACACTCAAGGTACAAGTGTTGTCTCCGCTTTCATAATAAGCAAAGAACTCAAGCCTATCAAAATTAGGATACTCTTGAACAGAAACGTCGCCGATCAGCTCAAAACCATCAGGCAACCAACTTGGTACAACGGATTCGGTGATCCCATATTCTTGGAGAACCTGCCGAAGTTCCACCCCAATTTGGGGATCAGAAAATTCTTCCTTATCTGCATCCGTTTCGGCAGGACCCGAGTCCTTTCTATATCCACTGGTGATGAAAGTAAATTGATCCGCAGTCCAACTTCCAATCATCTCCAGTAGATTTCCATAGCCGGCAACTGGAATTGTCAATGAAGCAATCAATAAGACGATTATAGCTGCAACTAATAGTGGCTTCCGCAGTATCCGCCTCTGCTTTGCTTCTTTCTGTACAGACAGTGTATGGAAGACATCTTCTTCCTCATTTGGATAAAGAGACTGATCTGAACCTTCAGGTGTATTGTAGATGGTCTGGAATTCCTTCCAACTGCTGTCTACATCGGGAAAAGAGCCAGAGGGGTGTTCATGCTCTCGTTGTTCAATCACCTCCAGAATATAAGAGATCGCCTCGTCATTGACCGCGTTTGGCGATTCAGAATCAGCACGCAAAATTGCTTCTAGCTCTTTCGTGCTCAAGCGGCTCAGATAGGCGTATTTATTTGTCTGATTGCTCTCAGCCATAAACTGAACCCCCTCTAACATATATTCCAGCAAAGGTGAGGAACTGACATGATTTCAAGAATTATCTGCAAAATGTTGTTTCAATTTCTTGCGAATCCGTTCTATACGCTTCTGACAGGTCCAGACCGTTATCCCAAGTTCCTCCGCCACATTTTTATATGGCCGCTTTTCCAGAGTGATCTGTCGGAGCAGAGCATACTCTTCCTCCGACAAAACCCGTTGGATTTCTTTCAATATATCTTGACCATTACTTAGAGCTGGATCTTCAACTGATAATACAGAATCATTAAATTCCAGATCGGAGTCCAAAGAAATGAAGTGAAGTATGTAACGGTTCCTCGAACGGCGAGCGTGCATGATTTTCTTTTTGAGCACATCCATCAGCCAGCCCTTTGGATTATCGTGAGCCGTGAGGATACCAATATGTCTGACCGCTTCGTGGAATGTATCCTGGACAACTTCCTGTGCCTGTTCCGGGTCTCCCAATGCCGCCTTTGCATAGATCCAGAGCTGGGTAAAGAATTCATGATAGAGCTTTTCAATGAATGCGTCTTGCTCCGGCAGCATTGTCCGTCTCCCTCCTTTCAAGATTTTTCTAAATTATATCATAAATTATCCTGGTCTGTCTTCCTCTTTCCGAAATTCTCCAAGCACGCACGCGTCAGGGCAATAATTCCCTCAATGAACTCTGGTGACTGGCCATCTAGCATTTTTGCCAAGGTTAGGAGCAGCTCGTCCCTGTTTTCCTGATAGAAAAGAAGCCCCACCGAAATGTCAAGAGCATCCGCAAAAGCACGCAGAGTTTCCATCTTCATTCGCTTTTCTCCACATTCTATCCGCGAGACTGATGCAGTTCCAATCCCAACCTTTTCCGCCAGCTCTGCTTGGGTTAAGTTGGCTTTTTCACGATATTTCTTTACATTTTCACCAATGATCCCAAGCAGTTCTTTGTCCATACGACATGCCCCTTCCGGCTATTTGGGAAAATTATATTTCCCAAATAGAAAGAAGTAAAAGCACCAGTGGGACCATTTTGTTTGTCCAATTTTAATTATGAACAAAAAAGAATCTAAAAATGTCAGATAATTGTAATAGCGGGAATTTATAGATAGGACACCAAGTGATTTTATTGGTATCGAGGAGATGAAAAATATTAAAGAGTAAAAGTAGAAGTTTATCGGTGTGATTTGAGCCTAAATTATGTATGGCTTGACATCTTGAAAGGAAAACTCTCGTGTAAGATTCGAGGAGGTGATGTCAATGCACAAGTAGAAAAGCTATGAACTAAACAGAAAGCCAAGAGACTTTGAAGAAAGGATGTCTGATTATGAAAAAATTTTTGGCGGCCCTACTGGCCACGGTAATGGTATTTAATTTTGGATGTGTAGCATTTGCAGCTAACAGCAGCTCTTCATCAAAATCCTTTTTCAACTGTGGAGACGGTCGATATATAGACCTTGCGTCAACGAGAACAGCTTTGACAAATTATTCTGATGTTATCGAAGCAACTCCGACGAAGACGGATGGAATTCTTTGGATTGAAGAGTCTCTATATCTGGTCGAAACAACTGACTCTTTTTATACATTAGCAGAAAAAGTTAGATTAAATTCTCATAATAGTAGTGCTAACGAAACCATTTATTATGCATATAACATTCCTGAAAAGCTACAGAAAGACATTGCGGAGAATATTGCGAGAGAAAACGCGAATGGAAACCTTGAGTTTTCTGTAGATCTTTATGTCCCGCCTCGCGCATCTGGTCAGTCAACACAGGAACTTACTTATACTACGGAAAATGGTCATAAATGCAAAGATTACGTTGTCACATATAGTAATTGCCGCACAGAGCCAGTAGACAAGAACGGGAAAAATGCTAAGAGTCATGCAGATGCCTTAATCAACTTTACGCTCTCTGCAGCCGGATGCGCATCGGTGGTTGTGGGGCTCTTTGGGGCTGGAAAAAGTGCATATGATCTTTTTGTTGATCTATTTGGGAGTGTTCCAGCAGGAACTCAAGATGATTTAACCTATACTCTCCTTGTTTATGATAAAAAGACAAAAGATACATTTTACTATAATCCCTATATTGAAGAATGGGAAGAAGGGTGTTTTTCCTATTTTGTACAGATGAAAAGAAATGACACATATCAGTACTATGGTGCAAATGGAAATAGCTATCTGTGGAAAACGGATTTAAGTACCAAGTATACCTCTGAGCATTATTATGATCCAGAATTTGCTGTTCTTAGTGCCCCGGTTTGTTACATAGACGCCCCTATCTCTATAGAGCTCTATGGAACTTCTTTTAGGGCGTAATGGATTTAACATGAAGCCTACATGGTTAAAACTAATCCCGGCATTGCTTGTTTTTTCTTTTGGCGCACTCGCTTTACATTTAGTTTATTTTAGATCAATTCCGATCGTTTCTTGCCCGGAGAGAACTGAAATTATAGAAATTTTGTATGTCTGTTCACCTTCTGATAATCCTGTGAGTATCAAGGATTACAATAATTCCGCGATTATAAATTATTTGCATTATTCGTACGGGAGGCGAACGTTTTTTAGATCAAACACATTTCAAGTAGCTGATTATATATTAATAATTACCTTGCGAGATGGGAATAAAATTAAGCAATTACATCTTGGCATCAATAATAATAGTTATATTTCAGAAGGAGTTGGTAAACCCAAAGTAAAACTGTGTGATGAAGAAAAAGTGCTTACTGATTTACTTGTTTTTTTAAATATCGAGTCCGGAAAAGAAGGAGCCGAGCTATGCGAGGCTCCTTCTTAACCCATAAACTATATTAACAGTTGACCAGTTAAATTTACATAAATACCATTTGTCGACTTGTATAGAGAAGAAATTGAGTCTCACTGATACTTACTACTTTCGCTACAAATTCATCTCGACATAAATCAGCATTTTTAAGTAAGCCACTGTCGCTGAATGTAGTAGACTCCAATCACAAAATACCTTAGTTTTCCATTATGATGATTTTACCGAAACACGAAAGGGGAATCATCATGGAACACCGACTTGTAGCGACACGACAAATCCCGGCAGAGAACGGTGACCTTCTTATTCTGCAATATTTTCTGCTGAAGGAGGGGACTCTTTCAGGAAAACGAAAATTCGGCATAATGATCCAGGAGAGAAACAGCGGCAAGAAGGCGCTTGCTCCGAACTACAGCACATCGGCTATTCAGGCATTCCAGCTGATCCGCCGACTGGCGGATTGCACGGTCACCCCAACAACTCTCATGGATGTGCTGACAGATTTGGGGGGAACTCTGTGAGGTGGTCTGACGGCATAAGCCGCATATACGCCTGTGAGTGTATGTACGGATACGATCTCCCCCGCATTTGATACCTTCATTTCAATTCAGAAAGGATGGTATCAATGCCCTTTGTCTATTACATACCGGAGCAGGACACCGAAGCGATGCAGAAGCCGATGGATGCGGAGCGCCTGCTGCGTTGCCTGGGAGCCAGCGGAAAGCTGGCGGGATTTCCCTGTGCCGCCTATATGGTGGAACAGGTGAGGGAGGACCCGGAGCGCATCCGCCTTATCACCAAACGGCTATACCGAGAAACGGCCCGGAAATTCCGCATTTCTCCATCCTCTGTTGAGCGGGATCTGAGAACGCTCATCCGGAACTGCTGGGAGCAGCCGGACCGGAGCTTCCTGGAGCATGTTGCAGGACGAGCACTTTCTAAACCTCCGACCAACAGCGAGTTCATCGATATGCTGGCTGCATTTCTGCGAAAGTAAATACGAAAAGCGAGGAACGGATTTCCGTTCCTCGCTATTTTGAGACTGTTTTAGATTGCTACAGTCAGACCTTAAATCATTTTTAATTTTGTTTTTTCCCTGATGTAGTGAAATATGCAACCAAAGCAATAGCATGTGTGACGATTAAAAAAAGGATAATATCAAAGAAATGGAAAGTTGGTTCATATTTGGACATTCCTTTAGTTAAAATCAAATATTTTACAAAAATGCCTACACAATTAGCGATTAACATTATAGCTACACAGTGTATAAAATTTTTTCTTGTATATACACGTTGCAAAATATAGCCTAAAAAGCAATAAATGATAATAATTTCCGGCAAACTTGCCGGACTTTTCTCTATGTTCTCCAAAGGAAATTCTAATATCGCCGCAATAGTTATTCCTCCAAATACTAGAATATAGAAAATCCATTTTGGAACTTTTAGGAGACCGCGGTCATAACCAATAAATAACAGCGGAATTCCAATGATAGTGGCAACAACAAGAAAGAGAACAAGGAAGAGTTGAAACACATTAGGACCTCCTTTGCTTAATAAGTCAAAGTGAGAATACACATTAGGACTGTAATCAAATCATTTATAAGATACTATTTATTATACAAGAAATATTTGCGTTTGCAAATTTTATATGCGTGTATATAGTTTAGTAAGCATACCACTGATAATACTTAGTGGTATGCTTACTAAAATAAAATTTAAGACATCAAGATAAAGGTAGAAAAGTAGTTGCAGGTCGATTAAGAATCAAAGAATACATCAGAAACTTCATAAGCATCAAAATATGCCTGTGCAGTAGAATTGTATATACCACAGTAAGAGTTAAACGAACTCAAGGCGGTGATACCAGCATCGACCGCACTTGCAACAGATTCCCATGCCGCAGGAGACAAAACACCGTATGTAGTTGTTGCAGCTTGAGATGTTACTACTGCGACAATGATCTTCAATGTGGCCATACCAACATCCCCAATTAAAGTGAGTTCAATATCATTTAGTTCGTCAACGATATCGCGGTAATCCAGCAATTCATTCCAATTTTTGCTTACTTGATTAGTCATAAAATAGTATTGCCTGAATGCATCCTTAGGGCGTTCTAACCGCCACTCAGTATCTTCGACCATTTCCCAGATATCGTATTCATAGTTAGAAAATGTATCTTGGTGCGAAGTTGGGTCCATAGCCAGAAGTGAACTGCTAGGGATATTATTATCGCCATTGCCTGTAATCGAATCGATTACAACGATTGGACCATAAGAATATTCTCCTGTTTGAAGATCTCTTTTTGCGGCCTGTGCAGTACCTCTCTCCCTGTCGATGATAGAGATATATTCATATTCAGAATCTCTAGAGGTTCCAATAGATGCACTTCTACTTACGGAGATACCAGGAATTTTTGTTGCAGATTCTGTGGCAAATGCTGATGGAACCATTGTAAGAAGCATGACCAAGGACAGAAGGATTGAAACGATTCGCTTCATTGTAGCTCTCCTTTCACATCTGTTTAATACTTAAAGAAAGGCAATAAATGAGCAACAGATCTCTATAACTGCGCATCTCGGCTTACTGCATCGGCCTGTACCTCCTTCGGGGCTCACCCAAATTACTCAAGAGCTGCTTCATTGAACCCTCTACCTATATATTCCACCAAAGTCAGTATTCTGACATATTATCAGAAAATTTCCTCCAATTTCTGAAAATAAATTTAGTGTGCGGGGAAGACATAGTACGCATAAATAATATTTCCAAATAGCTGTGTAGTAGAACTGCACAGAAACTCTGGATTTCACTCTTCATCCATTGAGTGGGATTTGAGAATGCTCATCCAAATCTACTAGGAGCAGCCAGACCAAAGTTCCCTAGAGCACATTGCAGGACGAGCACTTTCCAAACCGCCGACCAACAGCGAGTTCATTGATATGCTGGCTACATTTCTGCGGAAGTAAATATGAAAAGCGAGGAGCGGAGATCCGTTCCTCGCTTTTTGCTGTCGATTACATGGTGCCATTTACGAATATGGCCGATGTCTTACGACAGCATCCTCTATTTTTTCATGTGAATTCTGCCTGTTTCGTGCCTGATCTTTGCCATAATCAAAAACAAAGAGATTAAAACACGGGTTTCAAACCTGCATCAAATTGAGGCAGATTTCGACGCAGTTCATCAACCGGCACGGGCGCATCATTCGGTGCGTCTGTGCGGACTGGCGAAATGCCGGCCCGGCTGCACCTTGAAAACCCCATGACCGTCCAAAGAGGATATGCCTTCCGGCGAAGCACTGCATTCGCGTGCCAAGGAGGACGATACGCCGCTGACAAAGTAGGGGCAGGAACGGATTTGGAGAGAACGGCACACCCTTATCAGAGACATACCTGCATGAGGGTGCGTCTCTGCATCAATCGTTTCGTTCAATATTCAAGAGCGCGTCTGACCTGACGCACTCTTGTTTTTGTAGTAAATCAATAGGAGGCGTTCCGCTATGAGCAAAAATAGGTCCCCTATGGAAAAGGTTTATATCGTGGGGGTGGAACAATGCAACGCAACTGGGGCCGTTCTCCGACTATCCGTTCGCGGACACAGTGTAGAAGCAGTTTTTGATGCCGAGCAAAATCATCAGGTGCTTCCTAAAATCAAGAATGCGCTACTGAATACCGGACTTTCCAGCTTGGTGAAAAATGATTGAAAAATACTATCTAAATGTTCTTGAAGAGACTGAATTTTGCGAAAATTTGGCAGATTTGAGAGAAAATGATATAATATTGATATGAACAAAGGTAAAGTTCCTGCACCTTGAAAAGTTCATACAGAGATATGTCAATCTGCCAGTTCATTCTACATAAGAGAGGCAGATTGATATGGAGAATATTAGCTTTCCTGATTTTAAAGAATATCTGAAAGAACGCTTCACTCCCAGCGTGAAGCATTCAACATTTGCAGAGGCCCGAACCGGCACCCGTGTCTGCTGCTTGTATCGTGTATCGACAGAAAAGCAGGTAGACCATGACAACAACGATGAACCGGACATTCCCATGCAGCGAATTGCCTGCCATAGATTCTGTGAGCAAAAGGGGTGGACCATCGTCTTTGAAGAACAGGAGGACGGTGTCTCTGGACATAAGGTCCGAGCCGCAAAACGGGACGTTATTCAGACGATCAAAGCATGGGCGCTGAACAATGAATTTGACATCCTGCTGGTGTTCATGTTCGACCGGATCGGGCGGATTTCGGATGAGACTCCCTTTGTAGTAGAGTGGTTTGCCAGACATGGCGTCCACGTTTGGAGCGTGAAAGAGGGTGAACAGAGATTTGACACCCACAATGACCGTCTGATGAATTATATCCGCTTTTGGGCGGCCGATGGTGAAAGCGAAAAGACTTCGATCCGAACCTCGACCCGTTTGGGGCAGATCACGGAAGACGGACACTTTACGGGCGGGATTTGTCCCTATGGTTACAAGCTGGTCCGGCTTGGACGAGTCAACAAGAAAGGCCACGAACTCTTCGACTTGGCGATCAATGAAGAGGAAGCTGCTGTTGTCATCTTCATCTACAAGAAATGCGCGACAGAAGGGAGGGGAGCACAGAGCGTTGCAAACCTCCTGAACCAAATGGGGATCAAAAACCGCGCCGGAAAGAACTGGCATCCCTCCAGCGTCCGCAACATCCTCAGAAATATCATGTATGTTGGTATCCTGCGGAGCGGTGCATATCATTCCGATATTATCCCTGAATTGCAAATCATCACGCCGGAGCTGTTCATGGAAGTCCAGGAGATCATATACCAGCGGTCCAATGCCTACGAGAAGCAGCGCCGTATCCCCAGGAATACCCGAGGACAATCCCTGCTAGCCGGCAATGTGTTCTGTGGACATTGTGGAGCCCGCCTGTGCTTGACAACGAATGGGAAAGGGCGGCCCCGAGCCGATGGGACAGACACAGTGAGAGTCCGGTACACCTGCCAAACAAAATCCCGCAAGCATGAGCCCTGCGATGGACAAACAGGTTACACGCTTACCATTTTGGACGGAATGATAGACGATATCATCCATCAGGTTTTGCGGTATGTGAAGAGCGTCTCCAAGGCGGAAATCCTTGCGGCAGGATACCAGGCGCAAATGGGTGAGCAAAAAGCCATCGTCAACAAAGCTCAGAGGGAGTATGAAAAGGCGAGGAAGGATTTACAGGTGCTGAATACTGAAATCGTAAATGCCTTGACCGGCAACAGCGCATTTACCCCTGATATGTTGAAAGAGGCGATTGTTCGTATAGAAGAAAAATGCACGGTTCTTGAGAGAGACTATGAAATGGCGAAAAAGGCTTTGGACGATAGCGAGGCATATCTGGCAAAGCTATCCACGAGATATGATCAGTTTGTTGAGTGGTCCGATATTTACGATACTGCGACCATAGAGACCAAGAAGATGATCGTGTCACAAATCATTGAGCGGGTGGACGTTTTCCGCGACTATCGTCTGAAAATCAAGTTTACCATCAGTGTGGAGCAGTTTATCCTTGGCCTTGACATTTCAGCATAAGATGGATATAATATCACCTAATGCGAGTGAAAAGGTCTGTGAGGATAAAGGCACGGCAGTCAGGGTATTTCATTTCGGTAGCAGCATAATAGAGGGCAACATATCGTCACTTATTTTGGTGAGAGGTACGCAAACCTACCAATCGGGAGAGCGCATGACTGGCAGTCATGAGGTCAGCGGTTCGATCCCGCTTATCTCCACCAAAAAAAGAAAGGTATGTTTATGGCATACCTTTCTTTTTTACTATATCGAGCCCCTGTCTGTGCAGGCTGATCGTGCGGAGCGGGCTTATTTCAATAGGAAAGGTTGAGAGAGCCATGGTGATCCACGAGTCCGCGGAAGACTATTTGGAGTCGATCCTGGTTTTGCAGCAGCGGCGTGGCCAAGTGCGGTCCATCGACATCGTCAACGAACTGGGGTACTCCAAGCCCAGCGTCAGCATCGCCATGAAGAAGCTGCGGGAAAACGGATATGTCTCCATGGATGCAGATGGGCTCATCACGCTCAATGAGAGCGGCATGGAGATCGCCCGCAGAGTGTACGGGCGGCACACTACACTTGCAAAGCTGTTCATCCTGCTGGGGGTGACGCCGGAAGTGGCTTCCGAGGATGCCTGTAAGGTGGAACATGACCTCAGTGAGGAGACCTTCCACTGCATCCAGAACTATTTGAAAAAGATGCTGGAGGAACAAGAGGAGGGCTGACCCGTCAGCCCTCCTTTTTTATCGTCAACGCACCAGCAGCAGCGCACAGTCCGCTGCCAGCAGCACCACCACGGCGGCGGAGGCCGCCAGTCTTGCCCGGGAAGACAGGCTGTGGACCAGCTTCTGGAACAGGGGCTGGAGCACATAGAGAAACAGCAGCCCGCCCAGACCGAACCGGATGGATGGAGACAGGGCGATGCGGCCCTGGAAGTTGATGGCATAATCCAGGTAGGTCTGCCAGGGCCAGGCACCGGTCAGGGCCTCCAGGATATAGCTGGTGAACAGTTCGATGGCGGTGGCGGCGATCATGCAACCCAGGAACACCAGAACCGGCTTCACCCAGCGGAGCCATTCCGGCTCCCGCTTGGCCATGAGCTTGGAAAAGCACAGCAGGAACACCAGGGCCCCCACACCGTACACCGGACAGTAGGGCCCCAGCAGCACGCCCCGGTTGGTGAAGCCCCAACGGTAGACCACGACCTCCAGGAACACCTCATACAGCCATCCCAGGATGGAATAGAAAAAGAAATAGAGCACATAGGCCTGCACGGCCTCAAATCGTTTGGCCTTGGAGAGATACCGCATGGGACGCCGCCCCCTTTCGTCTCTACCATCCTATCATGTCTGGCGGCTGGGGGCAAGAGGAAAAAACGAGCTCCGGGCTCTGAAACTCAGGCCAGCCCGGGCAGCTGGTCCAGGGAGGCGAAGGTGTAGCCCATCTCCTCCCATCGGGTCAGCAGGTCGTCCAGGATGGCGGCATTGGTGGCGGAGGTGGAGTGGAGCAGCACGATGGCGCCGTCGTGGATGCGGGGCAGCAGCTTGGCATAGGCCTCCTCCGCCGAGGGCTGGGCGTCCGTGTTCCAGTCCACATAGGCCAGGCTCCAGAAGACGGTGGTGTATCCCAGCTCCTGGGCCTGCTTCAGATTCTCCACGCTGTACTTCCCCTGGGGCGGGCGGTAAAACTTGGAGAGGGGCTGCCCGGTGGTCTCCAGGTACAGCGTCTCCAGGTCCGTCAGCTCCTTCTGGAAGGCGGCCAGGTCAGAGATGCTGGACATATCCGGGTGGTGATAGGTGTGGTTGCCCACGATGTGGCCCTCCTCCGCCATCCGGCGGACGATGTCCGGGGCGGACTCGATCATATGCCCCACCACGAAGAAGGCGGCGGGGGCGTCGTGCTTTTTCAGGGCGTCCAGGATGGCCTCCGTATGGCCGTTCTCGTACCCGCAGTCAAAGGTGAGGTAGAGGACCTTCTGGCTGGTATCCCCCAGATAGTAGGCATCGTATTGGGCCAGCTCCTCCGGGGTGGCGTTTCCCACCGGCGAGGCCCCCTCTGTGGGGAAGGACAGGCCCCAGTCCGCAGCCGCGGGCACCGCCACAGGGGCGGAGGCGGTGAGGGCGGGAGCCGGGTCGCTGAAATAGAACAGTACGGCCAGCGTCAGGCACAGGGACGCGGACACCAGGGCCATGGCGCCCCGGCGATCGGGATTTGACACGAGACATTCCTCCAGTCCGGGCAAAATGTTCCGGTCTCAGTTTGCGCAGACTGCTTGTCGATTATACAGAGGAGACCGCCTTTCGGTGCCGACCGCCCTGGCGGAGAAGAGCGAGACCGGCGGATGGAACAGCAAAGGCCCGCCGGATCTTCCGGCGGGCCTGCCTGTATCTGTCTGCGGAGCGGTCACCGCTGATACTCGAACTCGAAGTCGTACAGGGACACGATATCCCCGTCCTGGATGCCTGCGTCCTCCAGCTTCTGGAAGAAGCCATTGTCCCGCAGCACCTTGTCGAACCACATCCGGCTCTCGTAGTCGGCGAAGTTCACGTTGCCCATGACCTGCCGCAGCCAGGGGCTCTCCACGATCCAGGTGCCGTCGTCCTCCCGGTGGATGTCCAGGGGGGCGGAGGCGTCGATCACCGGGGCCTTGGGCACATACTCCGGCTCGTACACCGTGACAGGCGGCAGGACGGACAGCATCTCCGCCGCCTTTTTCACCAGCTCCCGCGTGCCCTGGTGGGCCGCCGCGGAGATCTCGATCAGCGTGTAGCCCTGGGCCTCCACATGGGCCCGGAGCCGCTCCAGGTTGTCAGAGTCCGGGGGCAGGATGTCCACCTTGTTGGCGGCCACGATCTGGGGCCGTGTGGCCAGGTCCGGGCTGTACTGCTGCAGCTCGGCGTTGATGGCGTCAAAGTCCTCCACAGGGTCCCGGCCCTCGCTGCCGGACACGTCCACCACATGGACCAGCAGCCGACAGCGGTCCACGTGCCGCAGGAAGTCGTGGCCCAGGCCGGCGCCCTCGCTGGCGCCCTCGATGATGCCGGGGATGTCCGCCATGACGAAGCTGACGCCGT